>ERZ773133.827-NODE-827-length-41028-cov-9.176018_pt1 | contig 41028 bp, 32 predicted proteins | sample MGYA00580861_ERZ773133 | MGnify/ENA primary metagenome ERZ773133 (study PRJEB29015, sample SAMEA2737844) | human gut metagenome | biome: human gut; feature: human-associated habitat; material: faeces | place: China | collected 2012 ...
CATGATTGCCAAGATGGGACAGGACGGACACGACCGGGGTGCCAAAGTGGTAGCGACAGGATTTGCCGATTGCGGTTACGACGTGGATATGGGACCGCTGTTCCAGACTCCGGCCGAGGCTGCCCGCGAAGCCGTGGAGAACGACGTCAACGCCGTGGGAGTTTCTTCCCTGGCTGCCGGACACAAGACCCTGGTGCCGCAGATCATCGAAGAGCTGAAGAAGCTGGGACGCGAAGACATCCTGGTATTCGCCGGAGGGGTTATCCCGGCACAGGACTACGACTTCCTGTACAAGGCCGGTGTGGTAGCCATCTTCGGACCGGGTACATCGGTCGCCAAGTCGGCGTGTCAGGTCATGGAACTGCTGCTGGATGAATAATCCGGCACAGGAGGGAAAACTTACTGGCCAAGCCCCCGGAATCCGGCGGACCTTTCATCGGGTCCGGCCGGGTTCCGGGGGCTTGTCGTTTGCGGGGCTTGTCGTTTGCGGGGCTTGTCGTTTCCGGCGGAGGGAGGTGCCGGCCGGCGCCGCTCCCCGCACGTCCCTTTTCAGAAAAATGGATAAAAATCGGGCAGAAGGGGCGGAAAAACCCTGGAAGTGATTATCTTTGTTCACAAAACATTATTTTTATGCGTACTATGAAAAAAATCATCGTCACTATCTTGGTATGTGTCCTGGCGGGAATCGTCCAGGCGCAGATAGCTCCGGAAGCGCTGAAGGCCTGGCATGGCAACAAGTATTCCATGTTCATTCATTTCGGGCTTTACTCCTTGCCGGGAGGGGTGTGGAAGGGAGAACCGGTCACCTACGGCTACAGTGAACAGATTCAGGCGTTCGCCAAAATCCCCAAGGAAGAGTACATGCAGTTGGCCAAGGACTTCAATCCTACCGAGTTCAACGCGGACTCCATCGTGGCCCTTGCCAAACGGGGCGGCATGAAATCGGTGGTATTGACTTCCAAGCATCACGACGGTTTCTGTATGTTCCGTACAGCGACCACAACCTATAATTCATACGATGCCACTCCCTGTAAGCGCGATTTCGTGAAGGAGCTCTCCGATGCCTGCAGAAGGGCGGGTATCCGTTTCGGCCTTTATTTCTCCATTATCGACTGGAACTATCCGTACGCTTCGCCCATGTCCGACCATAACTGTGATTTCGTGACAGAAAAGCATCAGGAGTTTTCGAAAGCCCAGATTACGGAACTGCTGACTCATTACGGCCCGATTTCGGAATTCTGGTTCGATATGGGTTCCAATACCCCGGCTCAGAGCAAGGAACTCTATGAACTGGTGCATAAGCTGCAGCCGGACTGCATGGTGAGCGGACGCATCGGCAACGACCAGTATGATTTCTGCGTGATGGCGGATAACGCCTATCCCGAAGGTTCACTGCACACCCCCTGGCAGACAGCCGCTTCCATGTTCGACGAAACCTGGAGTTACCGCTCCTGGCAGGAACGCGGAGAAGTGAACGACAAGGTCTGCCAGAAGCTCCGCCAACTGACCAATGTGGTTTCTCATGGAGGAAATTTCCTGCTGAACATCGGTCCGAAAGGCGACGGTAGCGTAGTACCTTTTGAAAAAGAGGTCCTGGAAGCCATCGGAAAATGGCTGGATGAATACGGATATGCCATCTACCAGACGGAGCCTTCTCCGTTCCCGAAAAGCTTCGACTGGGGAACTGTCACCCGGAAAGACAACAAGCTTTACCTGATTCTATCCGGCCAGTATCCGAAGGACGGGAAAATCCTGCTGGACATGCCCGGCTACAAGCTCCGCAAAGGCGACGGCAAGATGGCCATGTACCTGCAGTACGGCGATGAAATCACGGTCTCTGTACCGGCATCGGCCTACAACGACTCAACCCTCCATGTCTTGACCCTGGAACTGGACAAGTCGGTCGAGGTACAGCCGGCCGCACCGGTGAAGGGAATGACGCTGACCGCCTGCAACGCGACGCCGGATTACAGTTACTCGTGCTTCGATTACTACAGCAATTACCGGAGTGCGGTGGCCTACCACTGGAATGTGGAGCAGAACCTGCTGAAACAGCTTCAGTTCATTTATACGGACCAGGAGAAGGGCAGGACCCTCGACCTGACTGTCGACGGCAAAGCGTATACCGTTACCCTGGACGACGGAAAGGCCGAGACGCTGGAGCCCGCCAACGGCACGGTGTGGGGAAAACGCTACATTTGCGGTCCGGGCAGCAGCTTGTTCGATACGCCGTCTACCCTGAAGACTGATTTGAACAATCCTCCTGCACGGAAGAGCCAATGGAAGGAAACGGACAAGGAGCAGGACGAATTTGATACTGATATCCTGTCTACCTATTATATCATGCAGACCATCCAGTCGCCTTCCGACCAGTTGATTCTGGTAGAAGTAGGTGCCGGAAACGGCATTGAGGTTTACTTGAACGGGAAATCGATTCTGAAACACTTGAATCCTTACCGTTGTACGTTCCGTACAGAGAAAGTGCTTCTTCCGCTGAAGAAAGGCGATAACCAGGTGGTATTGTGTGTATATAACCGTTTCGAGAACAAGACCGGTTATCTGCTCCGTCCGGCACAGCAGCCGGTTATCTACCGGCAGGACCTTGATCTGTTGGATACACCGGCCCAGCGGTCGCATGCCGTAACGGTCAAGGCACATAATCCGGCATCGGCCCACGCGGATATGGAATTGTCGAATCTGCGCATCCGTCTGCGTAGGATAGCCCGCTGACTGCGGGCCTGAACCCGAATACCGGCCTTGTGTGGCAAGGCCGGTATCCGGGGAATGTCCTGCTTTCGTTCATATTTTATTCTATATATTGTCCCTACTTTCATTTATTCTCAAATCATGTTTTTGACAATCGGAAAAAGAGAACCGCCTGTCTTTTGCGATTGTTCGCAAAGGACAGGCGGAATAATGGAAATCTCTATTGGGAAAATCTATGCTTCCGGTAAGGACAGCAGGTATTCGGGAGCGAAATCCGCTCCATTCTCCCATTCTATTGTGTTATACTTCACGGTAAACCGCTTGAAGAAATCCAGATCTTTCAGCGGCTCGAACACCTTGCCTTTCAACGAGGTGCTCAGGTCCACCACTTTTGTCACTTGGTTGTTGAACCATAGCCGGATGCGGTACCCGTCCACATATTCGGCTTTCACTACTTCTGTAAACATATCCGTATCTTATTTTAAAGGTTCTATCTTTTTCAATGGGTCGCCTTTTTGGGCTTTCTCCCAGTTCTCCATCAGTTCCTCCTTATGCAGTTCCAGCCATTCAAGAATCATCTTCAGTGCTCTGCCCGGCATCTCGCCTTTCACCACTCCGTCTTTGATGCTGATAATCGCTTTATATTCATTGTACCACGCATGGAAGTGGGCAGGGCATGATCTGTAAAGTTCATTAGAATGATAATCCCATAAAAAGTGCTTATTTGCGGCATAATTGTATTGCTTTTAATTGACAAGCACAAAATTAGCATAAATCTCCAAGAAACAGGCAATTAACTTCGGAAAGAATTATTATAGCCAATAATTGCCGTTGTTTTGCATAGCAGTTACGGTCATCCCCTCTCACAGCTATCGTCTGATGATATGTGTTCCCAGTCACTTATGGTGTTATTCATTACTTCTTCTGCCGTCTACCTTTGGGGCATCTACCGTGGCAGATTCGTCACAAGTTCCGACACTAACGCCAAGTTTGCTGTCCCGGTAGCAGGCGGTGATGGTGCCGTTTCTATTCTTTTTCATCAAGTCGTCGACGCTGTATCTGGTGCCAAGTACGGTCGAATCTGCGCATCCGCCTGCGTAGGATAGCCCGCTGATTGCGGGCCTGACCCCGAATGCCGGCCTTGTGTGGCGAGGTGGTATCAGGAGCCCCCGGCAAGTTATCCTGCCGGAGGCTCCTTTTATTCAGATGATTAACCTTTCAGACTAAACCGCTGCATATAGCCGCCATCGCCGCTGGCTTCCCGTTCCAGATTAACGAGAGAGACCACCAGCTTGTTGGGGCATTGCTCGCCGGCAGAGCCTATCAGCCCGACCTCGGCCACCCCTTCGGGCTGCCGGTGTGAGCGGGCCAGATATTCATCCAGCCGTGCAGCGTAAGTTGTCAGTATCTTGCGTATCATAATGCCCTGTAATTTACTGTTCTATATATCTGTCAGCCGAACTTAGGGCCCGGCTTTTATTGTTGCCCTTGTTCCAGTGTGGGTAAGACTATTGTATAAGACCACGCTGAGCCCGCACTCTGTAATGCTTCGTTCATTAACGTCATGGCTGAAGCCCAAGTAACCGTGCCTTCCACCTTGGCGGTTCCGCCGGTGCTTCCGCTGCCGGTGCCTTGTTCCTGATTGTTCTCCCAGTAGCAGGCGTTGAAAGTACCTTGGTCATTGCAACCAGCGATGCCGCCGATTCTATCTCCTCCTGAACTGGTGATTTCGCCCGTGGCGTGATAGCAGGCGGTTACGGTACCTTGGCCGTTTATACCCACCACGCCGCCGACACTAGCGTTACCATCCGTTATCGTGGCAGTAACGTTGCCCGTGGAGTAGCAGGCCATGAGCGAGCAGCCATTTCCCAAGTTGCCCACCACGCCGCCGACAGAGCTAATGCCCGATACAGCCGCTGTGGAATGGCAGCCCTCGATGGTTGACCCGATTAAGCTGCCGGTTCCTGTGTCATAATTAGGAACACAGAGTCCGGCTATTCCGCCGACATTGACACTACCCGTCACAGTCCCTTCCGCCGAGCAGCCGGAGATGGTGCCATAGTTTGATCCCGCAATGCCGCCGGTATCGGTGAACCCCTTACCTGTCACCGTGCCATTGACCGAGCAATTCTCTACAGTGCCATAGTTCTGTCCCGCAATGCCGCCGACGCAGTTTGCACCGGATACGCTTATATTTGTCAGCGTCACGTTCTGCACCTTACCTCCGCTGCCGAGACGGCCAATCAGTCCTACATTGTCCGTTCCCGATTGGTCAATCTTCAGCCCCGTGATGGTATATTTGCCGCCGCCGTCGAAGGTGCCGGTGTATGGTTTGTCATAGGTTCCTATCGGCGTCCACTCTCCGGTCAGGGTGATGTCGCCGGTCAGGGTGATGTCGATGTCGGTCTTCCCCTCTTCGTTCACCAGCTTGGCGAGGTTCTTCAGACCCTTCTCGTTGTCCGTGTTGTAGATGGTCTGTCCCTGGTCGTCGGTCGTGGTGGTATAGCCCGGGTCATAGTCCAGCGTGATGTTGTAGAACTTACCCGCCACGGGGGTGATGGCAGAGGAGAGAGTGCGCTCCTCGGTGCCGTTCGCCATCAGCTTGGTTATCGTGTAGTCGGGCACCACGTTCGCTTCCCAGCAGGTCACGCCGTTGTATTCGCACGGCTTCATCTCTATCCAGCCCTCTTGCGAGCCTTGCACTACCGTGCCCTTTTCATAAGTACACTGTGTGTAGGTATAGAGCTGGAGGCTCTGCACTTCGCCGAGCACCTCGCCGGTGGGCGTGACGCGCACCTTGGCCAGACGGTGGGCAAAGGTCAGCGTGACGGGTGTCTGGTAGTCTCCCGTGCCCGAGCCGCCCAGCAGGTAGGCAAGACTTTGGCTTTAGTCGCTGAGGTCGAGGGTGCCGTCCCCGGCAGGATACCAGGCGGTGACGGTGTGTTCGCCGGAGTCGCTCCAGTACAGGGGTGACTCGGCTTTGATGGATCCGTCGTCCTGCACGATGTAGATGCCCTCCTCGCCGTTTATCTGTACGGCGAACTTGTCGTCCGCGCTGAACACGCTGCCCGTGCCGTCCCCGTTCTCGCTGACGCGCGTCGCCGGCGCGCCCCAGGGGTGAAGCTGCCGGGCAGGGTCACGTTTTCCCGGTCGGTGGTGGCTGCCGCCTGTCCGTTGGCGGTGTCGAAAGAACCTTCCAGCAACAGTTCCTTCAAGGTGTAGTTGAGCGGACCCTCGGCCGGGATGGTGACACCGCTGCCGCCTATAAACGTGAATGTGATTCGGCTCATGCAGTGGTGGAAGGAGTTGTTCGGGCCGCCATTCTTCGTTTCGTCGGTGAACTTCACATCCGGGTTGTAGGTGCTTCCCGTGGCTCCCGATGCGAAGAGGAAGTCGATGGATGACTGGTTCTGCTGCGCCGTGGCGTCGGTCGTGACGGTTATCTTATCCTCCGTCAGTTTGCTGTCCTCCTGATAGGGATAGTAGGCGCTGAAGGCGTGTTCACTCGGGTCGTCGTAGTAGATGGCCACACTCTTCGGGGTGAAACTGCCGTCTCCACTCGTCACATAGGGGATGTTGGTGTAGCCCGCACCCGGTGATGCCGATGCAGTCGCCGTTGTCCCACGTGGTTCCCTCTGTTCCGCTGACACGGGTGGTGGCGGTCACGTCGGTGCCGATGGCGGCGGTGAACCGGGCGGCTACGGGGCCGTCAGGATTCAGGTTCTCGTTGTTGTCGTTGTGGCAGGCGGCTAGTGTCATGGCAAACGCTGCGAAAGTCAATAGTCTGGTTCTCATATTTTAAAATCTATAGTTTTCATTGTTACATTGTCGCATCCACATCGCCTCCGTCCACCGTATTCCAGCCGGTGATGGTGACTTCGCCTACTGTCAGTTCCGGGTCGGGTACCGGGTAGTAGGGCGGGGGCGTGGGCGTCGGCTCGGGGATCTCCACGGTGCCTTCCAGTTGCAGGGTGCCTCCGGCAGCCAGTTCGGCCAGTTTGTCCGTCACGTCCAGGCTGAACGTCACTTTCCGTCCGTCCGTCAGCTCCAGGCTGAAGGCCAGGGTGTTCGTCGATTTCGGGAAGGTGCCCATTGAACGCAGGTACAGTTCCAGTCCCTGTATCTCTTCCGCCCGTGAGCGGGTGAGTTCCTTCACCTGGAAGACGGCTGTCACCGGTTCGCCCGTGGGGGTGCCTTCGGGCAGGAGGGCCGCTCCCGTCATTCCGGTGAGGGTGATGTCACTCAGTTCCTTGATTTCCGTCGCTTCGCTCAGACTCAGGCTGATGCGCAGTTGCTTTGTCAGTTCGTGCATCCGCAGTGTCACCGCTGCGGTGTTGCCGGCTGTCACCTGGTAGAGTGTGTCGGCCGCCCACAGGGGTTCGGGCATGGACACGATTTTGTTGTTCAGGCAAAAAATTGTAGTTTAGGCAAATCGGGGTCAGGCTTTCCGGTAGGTGGCTTCTACGCCTACCTGCCGGCAGTCGGCTCCCATGGGAGGGTTCTGTTTGTACAGGGCTATCCGCACTTCCTCCAGGGGGAAATCCCGGAGCAGGCGTGCGGCGATGCGCCGCGAAACGTGTTCCAGCAGCCGCGAGGGAATGGCCATCTCGTCCTTCACCGCCTCGAATACCGCCGCGTAGTTGACGGTACCGGTCAGGTCGTCGGTCTCGGCGGCCGGGGTGAAGTCGGTCTTCAGGCGCAGGTCGATGGTATATTCGGCGCCTATCCGGTTCTCCTGGGGCAGGACACCGTGATAGGCGTAGAGGTTCAATCCTTTCAGGTGGATGTACATGTCGGTTGGTTTCATGGGTCGTTGGTCTGTCAGGGTTACCAGTGGATGGGGGTTTCGCCGTGGGCGGTCAGGTATTCGTTGGTCCGGCTGAAGTGCCTGTTCCCGAAGAATCCGTGGTAGGCCGACAGCGGCGAGGGGTGTACGGAGGTCAGGACCAGGTGTCTGTCCCGGTCGATGAAGGCGCCTTTTTTCTGGGCGTAGGCCCCCCAGAGGATAAAGACCAGGTGCTCGCGGTGTTCGGCCAGTGCCCGGATGGCCGCGTCGGTGAATTCCTCCCAGCCCCGCCGCTGGTGGGAGCCGGCCTGGTGGGCACGCACCGTCAGCGTGGCGTTCAGCAGCAGCACCCCTTGTTCAGCCCAGCGGGTCAGGTTGCCCGAGGCGGGTACGGGGGTCCCCAGGTCGTCGTGTATTTCCTTGAAGATGTTCTGCAGCGAGGGCGGCTGGGCGACTCCCTCGTTCACCGAGAAGCAGAGCCCGTGGGCCTGTCCCGGCCCGTGGTACGGGTCCTGGCCGATGATGACCACCTTCACCTTGTCGAAGGGGCAGAGGTTGAAGGCATTGAAAATCAGTTTCCCCGGAGGATATACGGTGCAGGTCTGGTATTCGTGGCGCACGAACTCCGTCAGTCTGACGAAATAGTCTTTTTCAAACTCGGGCGCAAGCACCTGTTTCCAGCTTTCTTCTATTTGTACGTTCATGGTTTTTCCGATCGTTCGATATTCGGGGGGTAAAGATACGATTTATTCGGCAGAAACGGTGGGCCCGTGCCGTTTTTAACCTGTCCGGGCCGTCCGTCCCCATAAAAAACGGCACGGGCCATCGGCCGGTTACAGCCGATAGCCCGTGTCGTCCTGATTCGGCAGGCGGGGATGCCTTAAATCAGCGGCATGCCGATGGCGGCACATTCCCTGCGCATGTCCTCCGGCCAGATGCTGGCCTGGATTTCGCCGATGTGGGCCTTTTTCAGGTACAGCATACACAGCCGTGACTGTCCGATACCTCCACCGATGCTCAGCGGCAAGGTGTCATCCATCAGGCGTTTGTGGAAATACAGTTTCAGACGGTCCTGTTTGCCGGTCTCTTCCAGTTGTCTGAGCAGGGCCTCCTTGTCTACACGGATACCCATGGACGACAGTTCGAAGGCCCGTCCCAGCACGTCGTTCCACACCACCAGGTCGCCGTTCAGTCCCGGCAGTCCGGTGTTCGGGTCGATGGTGGAGTAGTCGTCGTAGTCCGGGGCGCGCAGGTCGTGCGGTTGTCCGTTGCTCAGCTTGCCTCCGATGCCGATGATGAACACGGCTCCGTAGCGTTGGGCAATCAGGTTCTCCCGTTCCTTGGCGGTCTTGTCCGGGTACATCTGGAGCAGTTCCTCCGAGTGGATGAACTGGATGTCGTGTGCCAGGAAGGATTTGATCTGCGGGTACATTTCGCAAATCATGTATTCGGTACGGCGCATGGCCGCATAGATGCGTGTCACGATGCCTTTCAGGAACTCTACGGTGCGCTGTTCCGGGGTGATGACCCGTTCCCAGTCCCACTGGTCGACATACAGCGAGTGCAGGTTGCCCAGTTCCTCGTCGGCACGGATGGCGTTCATGTCGGTATAGATGCCGTATCCCGGTTCGATTTCATAGTCGGCCAGGGTGACACGTTTCCACTTGGCCAGGGAGTGTACCACTTCGGCCTGCTGTTCGCCCAGGTCCTTGATGGGGAAGGAGACCGGACGTTCCACGCCGTTCAGGTCGTCGTTGATACCCATTCCTTTCAGGACGAACAGCGGGGCGGTGACACGGCGCAGGCGCAGTTCGGACGAGAGGTTCTGCTGGAAGAAATCCTTTATCTGTTTGATACCCAGCTCGGTCTGTTTCATGTCGAGCAGCGGTTTATAGTTGGCGGGTTTTATCAGGTAACTCATAGGTGTTTAGGGTTTAATTTTAAATACGTCGACAAAGATAGGCATAATTTGTAAATATGCAACTAGATTTTCAGATTTTTGTAGCAAAATGTTTTCGTTTTATCTTTATCGTGTATATTCTTGATAGTTTTGGTTCCCTGCCCGTCCGGATGTGGCGCCGCCCGTCGGCCCATTGCGTTCTCCCGCCGTGGAACCTACGTTTTCCGGTTGGAGGACGAAGGTTCCGCATCCGGCGGATGTAGGTCCCGGGGGCGGAGGACCTGGAAGGGAAACGGTTGCCCGTCCGATGGACGGCCGCCCTTGAAATAATTTGTAAACTGTTGCCGGAATGGCAGCCGGGTCCGCAAGAATCCGTATCTTTGCGCGTAAAACCCGATTAATCGCTGACGTATGAATGAAAGTAGATTTTGGCACCGCTGCTTCCGAACGACATGAAGTTTCCGCCGTTGGAACCCATGCGGGCCCGGATGCTGTTGGTGGCCTGTTTCCAGATGAGGTAGAAAATCAGCCCCGGCAGAATCCACATGAGTATGAAGTTGAGTATCGGTGAATTCTCTTCCGGTACAATCTGGTTGAACGCTATTTTTCCGGTGGGGTTCGGGCTTTCGGCTTCCAACAGGCGGTCCACCAGTTGCGGGTCGTTGATTTCTCCCGTCTGGTAGGTCTGGGTCCGGTCTCCGTCTTCGGCCACGGTGAAGTAAATCTGGTTGTTCTTGATCATGACCTCCTTGATTTTCCCTTCCTCCATCTTTCCGATGAAGGTGCCATAGTCCGTTACGTTTATTTTCCGGTTGGTCAGGTTGGGGAAGATGAGCCAGTTCAGGAACAGGACAATCAGGATTCCCCACAGGAAGCCCATGAAGGGGTTCCCTTTGGGGGCGTGCTGGTTTTGTACGTTTGGTTTCATAGAATATCCGCTTCTGGTTTTACGGGCAAAGATCGGCAGCCGGGGGCGGAGGGGCGTAACCCGAACCGCCGGAAGAATGTGCAAGACTTCGCAGATTTGCCCAATTTCTCTTTCCGTGAAATTTTTTTGCCCGATTATTAGGATGGAATCGGGAATAATTGTACTTTTGTGACCGCATTCAGCTATGCACCCATAGTTCAATGGATAGAATAATGGATTCCGGTTCCATCGATTGGGGTTCGACTCCCCATGGGTGTACCACCGCACAGTCACCGGCAGCCGCTCAGGTCGCACGGTGATTTTTTTGTTTTCCCCCATGGACGCCAGGCCGTTTCCGATGATTTCCGGAGCGGCCTGGCGTCATTTTTTTGGGGGTATAGGGGCTCCGCAAACGGATTTTTTTGTTTTTGCGCAAATTTATTTGTAAATAATTTTAGTATGTTTGCCTACATAAAGTTTTTTTCTTAATTTTACTACCGAATTTGGAATATTATGAAAAATACGTCACATCGGTTTGGATTCGTTGGGTAAACGGAGAGGCGTCTTTGATAATATCCCGATTTTGAATCAGCTAAATTTAAACGAGAGAGATATGTGGAAAAGAAGCATCATGGCCTGGGTGTGTGGTCTGACGGCAGCCAGTGTATGGGGAGCCGCCGACGGACAGCCGCAGACTGTGGCATTGACCCAAGGTTGGGAATTTTCGAAAGAGGGCGCGGAGGAATGGCTTCCGGCCCAAGTACCGGGTACGGTACATCAGGACCTGATGAACCAGGGAAAGCTGGAGAATCCGTTTTTCGGCATGAATGAGGAAAAAGTGCAGTGGGTGGAGAAAGAGAACTGGCTGTACCGTACCGTATTCCAGGTGGACTCGGCGCAACTGGCGCGCGGGGCCGCGGAACTGCGTTTCGAAGGACTGGACACGTATGCCGATGTGTACCTGAACGGTTCGCTGTTACTGAAATCGGACAACATGTTTGTAGGATATACGCTGCCGGTGAAGCCGGTGCTGCGGAAAGGAGAGAACCGGCTGATGATCCGGTTCCGCTCGGCCGTGAACGAGACGCTGCCCCAGTGGGAAAGCGACGGGTTCAACTATCCGGCCGATAACGACCATGCGGAAAAGCGGGTCAGTGTGTACAGCCGCAAGGCTCCGTATTCCTACGGTTGGGACTGGGGAATCCGGCTGGTGACTTCCGGCATCTGGCGGCCGGTGAAGCTGGTCTTCTACGACGATGCCCGCATCGATGACTATTTCGTGCGTCAGCAGGCTATCAGCGAGCAGGAGGCACGGCTGGAGAACCAGTTGGAAGTGACCAATGTCACCGATAAGGAACAGCAGGCGGTAGTCCGTATTGACTATTCCTGCAAGGGGGTGGAAAAGACTTTGGAACAGACGGTCAGTTTGGCTCCCGGAAAGAACCGCATCTGCTTGCCGTTGGTCATCGACCAGCCGCATCTGTGGATGCCGAACGGCTGGGGAGAACCGGCCCTGTATGACTTTACGGCTTCCGTAACGGTGAACGGCCGTGAAGTGGCCTCGCAGAAGGAACAGATCGGTCTGCGCAGCATCCGTGTCGTGAAGGAAAAGGACAAGGACGGAGAATCCTTCTATTTCGAAGTGAACGGAAAGCCGCTGTTCGCCAAGGGGTCGAACATGATTCCGAACGACGCCCTGCTGCCGAACGTGACGGCGGAACGCTATGCCCGCCTGATGGAAGACGTGCAGCGGTCGAACATGAACCTGATCCGTGTGTGGGGAGGCGGTATCTACGAAGACGACAAATTCTATGAAGAAGCCGACAGACACGGTATCCTCGTCTGGCAGGACTTCCTGTTTGCCTGTACCACGTATCCGCACGACCCGACTTTCCTGAAACGGGTGGCCGAAGAGGCGGCATACAACATCAAGCGTCTGCGCAACCACGCTTCGCTGGCCATGTGGTGCGGGAACAATGAAATCTACGAAGGGATGCGCTACTGGGGATGGAAAGAGAAATACACCCCCGAAATCTATGCCGAGATGACCCGGGGCTACGATGTATTGTTCCGGCAACTGCTGCCCTCCCTCGTCAAGGAACTGGATCCGGACCGTTTCTACATGCACGGTTCGCCGTACGAAGCCAACTGGGGACGTCCGGAAAGCTGGAAGATAGCCGACAGCCACAACTGGGGGACCTGGTACGGACAGAAACCTTTCGAAAGTTTCGATACGGAGATTCCGCGTTTCATGAGCGAGTACGGTTTCCAGGCTTTCCCGGAGATGAAGACCATCCGGACCTTTGCCGAACCGAAGGACTATGCCCTGGAATCGGAGGTGATGAACGCCCACCAGAAGAGTACCATCGGGAATTTCCTGATTCAGAAGACGATGGCCCTGTATTACAAGGTGCCCCAGAAGTTCGAGGACCTGGTGTATGTGGGACTGGTGCTGCAAGGACAGGGCATGCGTCACGGCATGGAGGCCCACCGCCGCAACCGCCCGTACTGCATGGGCTCGCTGGCCTGGCAGTTGAACGACAGTTGGCCGGTGGTATCGTGGTCGTCTATCGACTATTACGGCAACTGGAAGGCCATGCAGTATCAGACCCAACGGGCTTTTGCCCCCGTGCTGGTGGATGCCATCAAGGAAGGCGAGGATTTGTGCTATTACCTGATGTCGGACAAGCTGACGGACGAAGACGTGACCCTGAACCTGGAACTGATGGATTTCGACGGCAAGGTTTACAGCAAGCGGAAGATAGACGGAAAACTGCCGGCCAATACCTCGCTGCTCCTTGCCAAGGAGAACTGGGAACAGGAACTGCAGGGACGGCCGGCCGCCACTTCGCTCATGCACATGGTGCTGAAGAACAAGCGGGGAGAGGTGCTGTCCGATGAAATCTATTACTTCGCCTACGCGAAAGACCAGCAGTTGCCCAAGGAAGGACTCAGCTATCAGGTGAAGGAGAAAAACGGCAAGTGTGAGGTGACGCTCAAGGCCAGGAAACTCATGCGCGACATCTTCCTCGAAATACCGGAACAGGGAGCCCGTTTCTCCGACAATTTCTTCGACCTGCTGCCCGGACAGCAGAAGAAGGTGGTCATCGACTTGCCGGATGGTCGCCCGCTGAAAAACGTACAGCTTACTGTACATACTATCAACGAGTTGAATTAAGACAGAAGAGGGTTGAGGAAGAAGCAACTTCGTCACCTTGTCAACTCGTTATCTTGTCAACTATTAATTATTAACAATTAAATAAGTATCATGAAAACATCAATCAAATCAACCCTGTGGGGACTGTCGTTGGCCAGTCTGCTGATGACCGGATGTTCGTCCGCCCCCACCGTTGTGGCCGACTATGAGGTAGTACCGGCCCCGTTGCAGATTACTACCGCCCAGCAGTCGCCGTTCGTACTGAAGAGCGGAGCCGTCATCGGCTATCCTGCCGGCAATGCCAAGATGCAGAAGAACGCCGAATTCCTGGCCGCTTTCCTGAAAGACCAGACCGGTATGGTGCTGAAGACCGCCGAGGGGGAAGGGGACATTACCCTTCAGTTGGGCATGCAGGACGAGAATCCGGAAGCCTATCAGTTGAAGGTGAACAGCGACGGCATCGTCATTTCGGCTCCGAGCGAAGCAGGGGTATTCTACGGAATCCAGACCCTGCGCAAGTCTGTCTCCGCTGCTCCGGACAGTCAGGTGGAATTCCCGGCTGTAGAAATTGTGGACAAGCCACGTTTCGGCTACCGCGGCATGATGCTGGATGTGGGCCGTCATTTCTTCTCGATGGATGAACTGAAGACGTACATCGACATGCTGGCCCTGCATAACATCAACCGCTTCCACTGGCACCTGTCGGAAGACCAGGGATGGCGTATCGAAATCAAGAAATATCCGAAGCTGACCGAAATCGGTTCACAGCGCAAGGAAACGGTCATCGGCCGTAACTCCGGCAAATACGACGGCAAGCCTTACGGTGGTTTCTATACCCAGGAACAGGCCAAGGAAATCGTACAGTATGCGGCAGACCGCTACATTACCGTCATTCCGGAAATCGACCTGCCGGGACACATGCAGGCTGCACTGGCCGCTTATCCGGAACTGGGTTGTACCGGCGGTCCGTATGAGGTATGGACCCAGTGGGGCGTTTCGGACAACGTACTGTGTGCCGGAAACGACCAGACCATCCAGTTCATCAAGGACGTACTGGCCGAAATCATCCAGATTTTCCCGTCGGAATACATCCACGTAGGGGGTGACGAGTGTCCGAAGGTGAAGTGGGAAACCTGTCCGAAGTGTCAGGCACGCATCAAGGCCCTGGGCTTGAAATCGGACAAGCAGCATACCAAGGAGGAACGTCTGCAGAGCTACGTGATTCATGAAGCCGAAGAGTTCCTGAACGCCAACGGCCGTCAGATGATCGGTTGGGACGAAACGCTGGAAGGCGGTCTGGCTCCGAACGCGACAGTCATGTCCTGGCGTGGTGAAGGCGGCGGTATCGAAGCGGCCAAGCAGAAACATGACGTGGTGATGACTCCGAACACCTACCTGTACTTTGACTATTACCAGACGAAGGATGTAGACGGCGAACCGTTGGCCATCGGCGGTTACCTGCCTATGGAACGTGTATACAGCTACGAACCGATGCCGCAGTCGCTGACTCCGGAAGAACAGAAATACATCATCGGTGTGCAGGCCAACCTGTGGACGGAATACATTCCGGACTTCAAGCAGGTACAGTACATGGTATTGCCGCGTATGGCTGCCCTCTGCGAATCACAGTGGTGCGCTCCGGAAAAGAAGAACTACGACGAATTCCTGAGCCGTATCATTCCGCTGGTCAACATCTACAAGCAGAAAGGCTGGACCTACGCTACCCATATCTTCGATGTGATGCTGGAACTGAAGCCGAATACCGAGAAAGGTACCCTGGACGCCGTAGCCCGCACCATCGACAACGCCCCGATTCATTATACCCTGGACGGTTCCGAACCGGGAGCCTCTTCAGAACTCTACAACGGCGTGTTGCAGATAGACAAGCCTTGCATCCTGCGTACCGTGGCTGTCCGTCCGGAAGGAAACTCACGGGTGACGACCGATACCATCTTCTTCAGCAAATCGTCCATGAAGCCGATTACCCTGCTGCAACCCATCAACAAGCAGTATGAGTTTACGGGAGCCACCGTACTGGTGGACGGTATGACGGGGAACCACAATTACAAGACCGGCCGCTGGATTGCTTTCTACAAGAACGATCTGGAAGCGGTCATCGACCTGAAAGAACCGACTGAAATCAGTTCGCTTACCCTGCATACTTGTGTAGAGAAGGGTGACTGGGTATTCGACGCACGTGCCATCAAGGTATCCGTATCGGACGACAACAAGACCTTCAAGGAAGTGGCTTCGGAAACTTATCCGGCCATGAAGGAAACAGACCCGAACCAGATTTATACCCACGAACTGAAGTTTACACCGGTCAAGGCCCGCTATGTGAAGGTATTCGCACAGCCGGAACACAGCATCCCAAGCTGGCACGGCGGTAAGGGCAATCCGGGATTCCTGTTTGTAGATGAACTCATTCTGAACTGATGAACGCATGAAACTGAAAAGAATATTTGTAGCCTTGTTGCTGTGTACAGGGATGTACACAGCAACAGCTGTTGTAGCAGATACCCGTCCGGCCCTGACTCCGGTCCCGTCCGAACTGGTCATGCAGCAAGGTGAATTCGTATGGAAGGACAATACTTCCTTGTGGATAGACGCTCCGCAGGCGGATAAGCAGATTCTGACGGATTATCTGCAGGCATCCGGCCTGAAACTGAAGACAGCCAGGAAGGAGGCCAGCAAACAGCAGGTGGTGCTGAAGGTGGTTCCGGCCATCGAGGGGATGACCTCGCCGGAAGGCTATCGGCTGACGGTGACTCCGAAGAAGGTGGAAATCACGGCGCTTTCCGGTGCCGGACTCTTTTACGGCGTACAGTCGCTGCTGCAGTTGGAAGGGCAGTACGGCACCCAGCTTCCTGCCCTCGCCATCAAGGACGAGCCGCGTTTCCCGTACCGGGGAATGATGCTGGACGTTTCCCGTCATTTCTTCGACAAGGAATTCGTGAAGAAACAGATGGACATCCTTTCCTATTACAAGATCAACCGCCTGCACCTGCATCTGACGGATGCGGCCGGCTGGCGCATCGAAATCAAGAAGTATCCGCGGCTGACCCAGTTTGCTGCCTGGCGTCCGCAGGCGGTATGGAAAGACTGGTGGAACGGCGACCGCAAGTACTGCGAGGAGAACGACCCGCAGGCAAAGGGCGGTTACTATACCCAGGATGACATTCGCGAACTGGTGGCCTACGCGCAGCAGCATTACATCACGCTGATTCCGGAAATCGAGATGCCTGCCCACTCGGAAGAGGTACTGACCGCTTATCCGGAACTTTCGTGTACCCACGAACCGTACAAACAGGCGGATTTCTGTATCGGCAACGAGAAGACTTACGAGTTCCTGGAAAATGTGCTGCTGGAAGTGATGGACCTGTTCCCCTCGAAATACATCCATGTAGGGGGAGATGAGGCCGGAAAGGCATCGTGGAAGACCTGTCCGCTCTGCCAGGCCCGCATGAAGGAAGAAGGGCTGAAGGACGTGAACGAACTGCAGAGTTACCTGATTCACCGCATGGAACGTTTCCTGAACAGCCACGGCCGTAACCTGCTGGGCTGGGATGAAATTCTGGACGGCGGTCTGGCTCCGAACGCGACGGTGATGTCCTGGCGCGGTACCGAGGGGGGCCTGAAGGCGGTGGATGCCGGTCATCATGCCATCATGAGCCCGGGTGAATTCTGCTACCTGGACGGCTATCAGGATGCGCCGTATTCACAGCCCGAAGCCATCGGCGGTTACCTTCCGCTCCAGAAGGTATACAGCTATAACCCGGTGCCGGACACGCTGTCGGCCGACAAGGTACAGCTCATTTCGGGAGTACAGGGCAACCTGTGGACGGAATACATTCCGACTCCGGAACACGTGGAATACATGATTTATCCGCGCATGATGGCCATCGCCGAAGTGGCATGGTCGGCCCAGGCCAACCGCTCGTGGGACGATTTCCACGGACGTGCCTTGAAGATTGTGGAGGAACTGAAGCAGAAAGGCTATCATCCGTTCGACCTGAGCAAGGAAATCGGTAACCGGAAAGAGGCCCGGCAGCCGATAGAACACCTGGGACTCGGCAAGAAGGTGACTTACAACGCGCCGTATTGGGAGAACTATCCGGCCAACGGCGACAAGACGCTGACCGACGGTCTGCGGGGAGGCTGGAACTACAACGATAAGTTGTGGCAAGGTTTCGTGACCAAGAACCGGGTGGACGTGGTCATCGACCTGGAAAAGGTGACAGACATCCACTCCATCGCCGCCGACTTCATGCAGATTTGCGGTCCGGAAGTATTCATGCCGGCACAGGTCATCATTTCGGTTTCGGAAGACGGTGAGAACTATACCCAACTGGCCGACCTGAAGCACGAGGTGGTGCGTGACGATGCCGTGACGTTCAAGAATTTCGGTTGGACAGGCTCTGCCAAAGCCCGTTATGTCCGTTACCAGGCCCTGGCGAGCGACAAGTTCGGCGGTGTCTTGTTTACGGACGAAATCGTGATAAAATAATTGCTCCGACAGCGATGCCGGCCCTCGGGCCGGTGCCGCTGTCTCAAAATTTAAACAGGAACTATGAAACAATCCAAACTTATGTTGTTGGGTGCCGCATTGACGGCATTCCTTTCTGTATCGGCCCAGGAACAACCGGTGGATTACGTCAACCCGTTTGTCGGTACGACGAATTACGGAACGACGAATCCGGGTGCCGTGCTTCCGCAAGGCATGATGTCGGCCACCCCCTTCAATGTGATGGGGTCGGACCTGAACAAGTTTGACAAGGACAAGCAGTGGTGGTCTACGCCTTATGATGTCACCAACAAGTATCTCACCGGCTTCTCGCACGTGAACCTGAGCGGGGTAGGATGTCCCGACCTGGGCTCCTTGCTGCTGATGCCGACGACCGGCGAGCTGAACGTGAACTATCGTCAGTACGGTAGTGAGTATACGGATGAGGAAGCTACACCGGGTTATTACAGGAACAAACTTTCCAAGTACAATGTGCAGTGCGAAATGACGGCTACGTTGCATACCAGCCGTGCCCGCTTTACCTTCCCGGCCGGTCAAAGCAATATCCTGCTGAATCTGGGAGAAGGACTGACCAACGAGAGCGGGGCGTCGGTACGTTTCGTGAACGACTGCGAGATAGAGGGCTCCAAGCTGCTGGGAACGTTCTGCTACAATCCGCAGGCGGTGTTCCCGATTTATTTCGTGATGCGTATCCACAAGGCGCCCGAAGAACGCGGTTACTGGAAAATGCAGCGTCCGATGGGTGTGGAGGCACAGTGGGATGCTGATGCCGGCAAATACAAGCTCTATACCAATTACGGACGCGTGATGAGCGGCGACGACATCGGCGCCTGGTTCACCTACAACACCCGGGCCGGCGAAACCCTGGAAGTCAGCATCGGTGTATCGTTCGTCAGCATCGAGAACGCCCGCCTGAACCTGGATACCGAACAGCCGGCCGGCACGACCTTCGACCAGTTGCGTGCCGATGCCCGCGAAAAATGGAACGAAGACTTGAGCCGTATCCTGGTGGAAGGCGGAACCGAGGAACAGAAGGGTGTCTTCTACACCGCTCTGTATCACGCCATGATTCATCCGAACATCCTGCAGGACGTGAACGGCCAGTATCCGATGATGGAAAGCGATTCCATCCTGACCACTACGCATAACCGCTATACGGTATTCTCTCTGTGGGACACGTACCGCAACGTCCATCAGCTGATGACCCTGGTTTATCCGGAACGTCAGATGGACATGATCCGGACCATGATGGGCATGTACCAGGAACACGGCTGGTTCCCGAAATGGGAGTTGTACGGACGGGAAACCCTGACCATGGAAGGTGACCCGAGCATTCCGGTCATCGTGGATTCCTGGATGAAGGGCCTGCGCGACTTCGACATCAACCTGGCTTACGAAGGGATGTACAAGTCGGCTACCACGCCGGGCAAGGACAACCTGATGCGTCCGGACATCGACGAATACATCAAGCGCGGCTACTGTCCGATGGAATCTCAGTTCGACAATTCCGTATCGCACGCGCTGGAGTATTACATCGCCGATTATTCGTTGTCTACCCTGGCCAAGGCGCTGGGCAAGAAGGAAGACGCCAAGATGTTCTACGACCGTTCGATGGGTTACAAGCATTATTACTGCAAGGAATTCGGTACGTTGCGTCCGATTCTGCAATCCGGTGAATTCTATTCTCCGTTCGACCCGCTGCAGGGAGCCAATTTCGAACCGAGCCCGGGCTTCCACGAAGGCAATTCCTGGAACTATACCTTCTATGTGCCGCACGATGTCAAAGGACTGGCCAAGCTGATGGGCGGTCAGAAGAAGTTCATCGACAAGCTGCAGATGGTGTTCGACAAGAACTACTACGACCCGGCCAACGAACCGGACATCGCTTATCCGTACCTGTTCAGCTACTTCAAGGGCGAGGAATGGAGAACACAGAAGCTGGTGAAAGAGCTGCTGGCGAAACATTTCACGACGAAGCCGAACGGCATACCGGGCAACGAAGATACAGGTACCATGTCTTCATGGGCCATCTTCAGCATGATGGGCTTTTATCCCGACTGTCCGGGCGTTCCGGAATATACCTTTACCCTGCCTACCTTCGACAAGGTGACCATCAAGCTGGACCCGGCCTATTGGGGAACCGACAAGCTGGTGCTGAAGAAGGAAGGGGGCGACGGCTACATCAAGGAAATCCGTCTGGGTGACAAGAAATCGTCTGCTTACCGCATTACCCACCAGGATCTGATCAAGGCCGGCGAAATCACCTTCGTCTGCGAATAATCTTTTACAGACAGAAAGAAAGCCATTTCCGACGCGTTCCGGCTGTGAGGAGTCCGGAGGCCGGAAATGGCTTTTCTGTTTCCCGGCTTCAGAATCTGACGGGAATTCGTTATTTTTGCAAAGGAGCGCATGGACTGCTCCGATAAACAGGATTATTTTTTAAACAAACAGCTTATGAACTATACCTTTGAAATCTGTGCCAATTCGGCCGAAAGTTGTGTGGCTGCCCAGCAGGGGGGCGCACACCGTGTGGAACTTTGTGCTTCGATGCCCGAAGGGGGAACCACTCCTTCGTGGGGAGAAATCAGACTTGCCCGCAAGTTGATTGATATCCGGCTGCATGTCATTATCCGTCCGCGGGGAGGCGATTTCCTCTACTCGCCGCTGGAAGTGGACATCATGGAAGAAGATATCCGTATGGCCCGTGAAGCCGGTGCCGACGGGGTGGTCTTCGGGTGTCTGACTCCGGACGGTGAACTGGACATGCCGGTCATGCAGCGGCTGATGAAGGCAGCCGAAGGAATGTCTGTCACCTTCCATCGCGCATTCGATTATGTAGCCCGTCCGGCCGAAGTCCTGGAACAACTGGTGGAACTGGGTGTCGACCGCATCCTGACTTCCGGTCAGCAGCCTTCCGCGCCGCAGGGAGCCGAGCTGCTGGCCCAGTTGGTGAAGCAGGCTGCCGGCAGAATCATCATCATGCCGGGTTGCGGGGTGAACGAATCGAACATCGCCGAGCTGGCCCGCAAGACCGGAGCTGCTGAATTCCATTTCTCTGCCCGTGAAAACAGAGAAAGCCGGATGCGGTTACGCAACCCGGCTTTGTCTATGGGAGGAGCGGTTCAGATAGACGAGTACAGTCATCCGGTTACAACCCCGGAACGTGTACGCCGTACCATCGAATCACTTACAGTCCTTTGATGACATGAATCATCTGTTCACCCAATCCGATGGTGTATCCGTGTGATTCGAATACTACCCGGTTGAAGGTGTCACCGATAATGAATACAGGGAGCTGGCCTCCGTGGGTCAGCTTCATGTTTTCAGCAATCATCTTCCGCATGCTGCCATCGGTATCGATACCGAATGTAATGTTTGACGGCAGATTCGGGAAGTTCTTCTTGTCGAACTTCTTATAAGCTTCCTCGCTGGTAAACAGCAGAATCATTCCACGACCCCATTTTTCGAAATCTTCTTTCTTCAGCTGGATGTCTTTCAGCGCGTGGTTGGTCGGTTCTTCGCCTACTCCCAGAATACCTACGATGAAATAGCCACGGCCGGCTGTATTCAGGATGGTTGTTTCCGTGCCGTCCAACAGGTGGAACTTCGCCTCGGAATTGACATTACCAATAACACGGATTTCTTCGGCGTTGTCGCGCATCACCAGATCGATAGTGGTGGTTTTTCCTTCTTCGACGGTGAAGCAGGTGACGTTGCTCAAGACACCGCCATCGGCCATACGGCTACCGGTCACCAGCAGGTAATAGCCGGCTTCCATGTTGGTTCCTTCCTTGAAGAGGGATTCCCAGGTAGCGTCTTCGGGATAGTTCAGCAGTTGGAAGGTTCCGTTGTTGAACTTGGAGATACTGAAATGAACGTAGTATTTCGGGTTGGACAGACGGGTAATCGGCTTGTAGTTCATCTTCAGGGTACCTTCGGCTGTATGTCCTACAGTAGCGTTGTCGAAGTCTACATGTACCGGTTTCTCCTGACCGGCGCGGTAGTAGATGTTTCCGGTCACAGCGTCTTTCCAGGCCGCGATTTCGAGGCTGCGGGCCGCTGCCACGAAGAAGATTTCGCGTGACTTGGTATCGGTGATGCGGGATTTCCAGACTCCGGCCGGCGAAGTGACGGTAGACAGGGTGTTCAGGTCGTTGCGGATTACCAGGCTGTCCTTACACCAGTTGACCAGTTCCTGCGGGTTCTGCTTGAATTTGGCCTGCAGGTCGGCAGGGATGGCCTGTTTCAGGTATGAACGGTACGGAGTGAGCAGTTCGTTCTCGATGCGCGGTGCCAGCACTTCGGTGACACTGGCGGTATCGCTGGTCTGGTACAGGTGGTCTTCCAGGACGCTGCAAGGAGTATCGCGCAGGTCTTTGTCGGACAAGGTGCCCAGCAAGGCCAGGGCTCTTTCGCCCATGTTCTTGGCTTGCGCGTTCTGCAGGAAGGTCTGGATATCCTGGTGGTTTCCTCTCGACTTGATCAGGAAGGCAATGACAGCCGCAGATTTATCCTTGAACGAGTCAGCAAAAGCCTGCAGCGATGCTTCGGTAGGGAAGGTAGCCTCATACGCATGGCGGATAGAGTCTTCGTGGGCCATGCGGGCAGAGTTGGCCTGGCGCTGTTCGGGGGTGACAGTCGGAATCTTGGCATTTTCTGCCGGAGGAACAATGTCGACGGTCATATCCACCGGAGTGCCTTCGGTCTTGTCCATTACGACCACCACGTTCTTGTCTTTGCCGAACGATACTTTCTGGATGCCGTACTGGCCGTTGGCGGAAGCGAAAATCAGCATGTCTCCCAATCCGGCAGACAGCGAAGTGTGTCCGCCTTCGTCGCAGGTTCTTTTGGCTACGGTGAAGTATTCGGCATAGTTGTATACCTTGAACTCGACGTTGGCGCCGCTTACCGGCTGCTGGTCTTTATCGACAACGGTAACGTCCACCTTGGCGCTGGTGGCATAGTTGTCGATGATGTTGATTTCGGTGAAGTTGGCAGTCTGCTGCATCACGTCTTCCGGTCCGTCGTAAGCGCCGAATACCTTGGTGTGCATCAGCATACCGCGGCTGGCGGGAGCGTTGAACCAGCCCAAATCCAGTACCGGTTCCGGTTCGCAGGCACCCAGGAAATGCCACTGTCCGTCTACCCAGGCTTCTACCCAGGCGTGGTTGTCGTCGGTGTGTGCCCAGCGCGGTGTATATACCTGGCGTGCCGGAATACCTACCGAACGCAGTGCGGCTACCAGGAAGGTGGATTCCTCGCCGCAACGGCCGTAGGCAGTCTTGACTGTAGCCATCGGGGCGCTGGTACGGATATCGGTAGGCTGGTATACCACCTTTTCATGGCACCAGTGGTTCACCTCCAGTACGGCATCGAGCATGGACAGGTCCTTTACACGGGGCCACAGTTCCTTGCTGAATACCTCGCGTGCATTGTCCAGGTTTTCGTTGTTGACCCGGATGGGCAAGACGAAATGACGGAATATCAGGTCAGGAATGGTCTTTCCCCAGGAACTTTCCTTGCGGAGCTGGAGGGACTGGCGTACGTTGTTCAGGTAGAATTCGCCTGAATAGTCGGCGATGTCGCCCGGAGTCATATACGCATACAGGAACATCAGCGCTTCCCGTTCCGGGGTAGTCAGCTGTGAATCGAAGACGGCAAACAGGTTCCCCTGGTTCAGGATGTCCTTCTTTGCCTGGAAGTCGGTCTCGACTTTTGCGCGGTAGTCCGTTTCTTTCAGGAAATGTTCAGACGTGCAGCTGAACAGGCTCAACGAAAGAATCAGTGTCGCGCAACAAAGGATTTGTTTCATCATAGTGTTGTTGTTTGAGTTTTGAAATTTGATCAGGTACAGGATATCCGCCGGTTTCAGTCCCTTGTTCCGTGGGGGCCGGGCGGATAAGGAAGTTAAAAAAAACGCCTTGAGCTTCGGTGTGAAACGTCAAGGCGTTTTCTGGGAATATTACGTCATCTCATCAGATGGGTACGTATTCTACAAAGGCTTCCATCGCTTCGTAGCAGGCCAGACCCAGGTGGTCGTACAGCGAGGCGGTACCCCGGTTGCGGTCTTCGCTGCGTTGCCAGAACAGACGTTCGTCGTTGCCCAGGAACGGCGCGCTTTCCATCTGCGACTGGTGCTTCAGGATGGAGTTCCGTTTGGCACGCAACTCTTCCGGGCTCAGCGGAACGGCCATCTCGATGTTCTCGATTTCCCATTCGGCCCAGGCTCCGCGGTACATCCAGATGCGGCAGTCCTTCAGCCATTCGGCACCGGCGTTCTTTTCCTCGTCGATGGCGGCGAAGACGGCGTCGGTACATACACGGTGTGTGCCGTGCGGGTCGGCCAGGTCGCCGGCCACATAAATCTGGTGCGGCTGGATTTCGCGCAACAGGTTCTGTACGATTTCCACATCGGCTTCGCTGATCGGATTCTTTTCAATCTTACCGGTTTCATAGAACGGCAAGTCCAGGAAGTGGCAGCGCTTCAGCGGAATGTTGTTGTACGTACAGGCCGTACGTGCTTCACCGCGGCGAATCAGTCCCTTGATGGTCAGAATCTCGCGTGAATCCATGTCGCTTTCCTTCTTGTTGGCAAAGAATTCCTTGATTTCGGCGTATTTCTTCACGATGACTTCGTCCTTGCTGTCGGCGAAGAGCTGGTTGAATCCGTTGATGAAGTGCATGAAGCGGGTCACTTCCTCGTCGCCTACGGCAATGTTTCCGGAAGTCTCGTAAGCCACGTGTACTTCGTGTCCCTGCTGAACCAGGCGGCGGAGCGTACCTCCCATGGAGATTACGTCATCGTCCGGGTGCGGAGAGAAGATGATGACCCGTTTCGGGAACGGTTTCGCGCGTTCGGGACGATAGGTATCGTCGGCGTTCGGCTTTCCGCCCGGCCATCCGGTGATGGTATGTTGCAGGTCGTTGAAAATCTTGATGTTCACGTTGTAGGCAGAGCCGTACAAGGCCAGCAGTTCGCTCAGGCCGTTTTCGTTGTAATCCTTGTTCGTCAGCTTCAGGATAGGCTTGTTGAGCAACTGGCACAGCCAGACGATGGCGCTGCGGATGAGCTTGTCGTTCCATTCGCAGTGAGTGACCAGCCACGGGCGCTGGATGCGTGTCAGGTGAGCGGCTGCAGACAGGTCGATGCATACGGTCGCGTTGTTGTGCAACTGCAGGAACGATGCCGGCAGAGAATCGGACACCTTGTCTTCGACGGCGCTCTTGATGATGTCTGCCTTGTCTTCTCCCCATGCCAGCAGGAATACCTTGCGGGCCTGGAGGATGTTGTGGATACCTAACGTGATGGAGCAGGGAGGCAGGTTGTCGATGCCCAGGTTACGCGATGCTTCGGCCTTGGACGTGGCGTCCACCAGAATCAGCCGGGTGGTGGTGTTCAGGTTGGAGCCCGGTTCGTTCATGGCGATGTTTCCTTCGCGTCCGATGCCCATCACCAGTATGTCGATGCCTCCGTAGGTCTGGATGCGCTGTTCGTACAGCCGGCAGTGTTCCAGTACCGCTTCCTGCGGAATGTTACCGTTGAGGGTGAATACATTCTGCGGGTCGATGTCCACCAATGACAGGAACTGTCTGCTCAAGTGGCTGAAACTGCCTTCGTGGCCTTCGGCGAGGGGGTAGAATTCATACAGGTTGAATACAACCACGTTGCGGAAGCTTACGCCTTCGTCCTTGTGGCGGCGTACCAGTTCCGTGAAGAGCGGACGCAACGACGCTCCGGTGCCCAAGGCTACGGTACAGAATTTTCCTTCTTTCTGCCGGTCCTGGATTTTCGCCACGATTTCGTCGGCAATCTGCTGTACGCCTTCTTCCGGAGTTTCATAGATATTGGTCGGGACTTTCTCGCAACGGGTCAGTACCGAGCGTTCCACCGCGTTTTCCGGACGGTAGTAGCGTGGAGAAACCCTGTTCAGTGATATCTGAGAGCTTAAGTTAGTTCTCATAGAGGATGTTTGTTTTTAAAGGTTGTTTTTTTCGATGTCTTTGAAGTACTTGTATGTACCTACTTTCAGTTCGTCTGTAGCGGCTTCGTCACAAACGATGATGCCGTGCTGGTGCATCTGCAGGGCGCTGATGGTCCACATCTGAGTGATACCGCCTTCTACGGCATGCTGCAAGGCGCGGGCCTTGTTGTGACCGTTGCAGATAATCAGTACTTCCTTGGCTGACAATACGGTTCCTACACCTACGGTCAAGGCTGTCTTAGGCACCTTGTTCACGTCGTTTTCGAAGAAACGGGAGTTGGCGATGATGGTATCTGTAGTCAGTGTCTTTACACGGGTGCGTGATGATAAAGAAGAACCCGGTTCGTTGAAGGCGATGTGGCCGTCGGGACCGATACCGCCCAGGAACAGGTCGATGCCACCGAATTTTTCGATTTCCTTTTCGTAGTTGGCACATTCGGCTTCCAGGTCGGCTGCGTTACCGTTCAGGATGTGGATGTTTTCCTTGCAGATATCGATGTGGTTGAAGAAGTTGTTGAACATGAAAGAGTGGTAGCTTTCCGGATGTGATTCCGGCAGACCCACGTATTCGTCCATATTGAAAGTAACGACATGCTGGAATGAAACAACCCCTTTTTTGTTCAATTCTATTAACGCTTTATACATGCCCAGCGGAGAAGAACCGGTAGGAAGACCCAGTACGAACGGTTTCTCTTTGGTAGGATTTGCCTGGTTGATTTTTTTTGCTACGTAGTTGGCAGCCCAATTGGAGAGTGCCTGATAGTCAGGTTCAATGATAAGTCTCATAATAATTCGGGTTTTTAGTTAATAATATTTTTGATGTAAATCCTTGATATCTGAATTGTAACGAAATATCTTTCTGCAAATATATCAAGATTATAACAGAAAGGCAAATAAAAAAAACGTTTTTTCTCGTTTGGTTTTTAAAAAAAACTATTATATTTGTGACAATTAATGTAAAATTTAAAATTAAGTATGGGACAGGCTTTATTGGAAGAATTACGTAAGGGTAGCACTAAAAGTACGATGGTAAAGCGCCGTATTATTACTTATCTGATATGTAATGGCAAAGCGACGATTACAGACTTGGCCAAAGACATGGATTTGAGTGTACCTACCGTTACCAAATTCGTTGATGAGATGATTGAGGATGGTTATGTCCTCGATAACGGTAAGTTGGAGACCAGCGGAGGCAGGTATCCGAATCTCTATGGATTGTGTGCCGATGCGGCGTACTTTTTGGGGGTTGAAGTGGCCCGGGATTTCTATAGTATCGGTGTTTCCGATTTCCAGGGAAATATGTTGCACCAGATTTTGCGTGTCCCTTTCCAGCGTGAAAATACATTGGCCTGTGTAGACAGTCTGTGCAAGGAAATCAATGAATTTATCGACGGACATAAGCTGGACCGTTCCAAAATCATGAATGTGTGTGTCAGCTTGGCCGGCCGGGTGAACAGCGAGACAGGTTTCAGCTATAGTTTCTTTAAATTCGGGGATACTTCTTTGCGGGACCTCTTGATTGAACGGATCGGATTGCCCGTGGAAGTGGAAAACGACAGCCGTGTAATGGCCTACGGCGAATACATGCGTGGCGACTTCAAGGATGTGAAGAATCTGATTTATATCAACGCAGGCTGGGGATTGGGGATGGCCATCATCATCGACGGAAAACTGTATCGGGGAATGTCCGGTTTTTCCGGAGAATTCGGCCACAATTACGGCTACGACAACCAGCAGATTTGTCATTGCGGCAAGAAGGGCTGCATCGAAACGGAGGTTTCCTGCTCGGCTTTGTACCGGAAATTCATCGAGCGTCTGAAAAATGGAGAGAATTCCATTCTTTTGCGTGAGAAGAAAATCGAAGAAATTGAAATCTCTGATATCCTTTCGGCCATTAACCGGGAAGATGTGTTGGGTATCGAGCTGGTAGAAGAAATTGGAGGCGAATTGGGACGTCACATCGGTTGCCTGATCAATATTTTCAATCCGGAACTGGTGGTGATCGGCGGAGACCTGTCGAAAGCCGGCGGTTATCTGTTGCATCCGGTGATTGCCGCCATCCGTAAGTATACCCTGAACTTGATGTACCGGGATTCGGATATCCTGTTGGCCAAACTTCAGGACGATGCCAATGTGGTGGGTGCCTGCCTGTTGGGACGTACGAACCTGTTTGCCGTTTAAAAATGTATTTCTCTCAGAGAAGAATGAAAGTAACAAATTGCCGTCAAGGGGTAGTTTGTTACTTTTATTCTTTGATTATCTGCCCTTATTTGAATAGGGTATGCAGTTCCTCCCAGTTCTCATTGAAGGCGGCCATGGAGGGGAAGAGGTAATCGGCTCCTTCGTCCAGCAGTACCTGGTCGGGTAACGGACCGGTGTTTACGGCGATGGTAAAGATGCCGGCGGCCACTCCCGCACGTACGCCCAGCGGGGCGTTCTCGACGACAATGGCTTCGTTGGCCTGGATATTGGCTTTCTTCAGCGCCATCAGGTAAGGTTCGGGGTTCGGTTTCCCGTATTTGACATCGAAGGCTGTCACCATCAGTTCCTGCTTGAAGATACCGGGATAGGCGTGGTTCAGTTTGTCCAGCAGGGAGTGCTGTCCGGAACCGGTGACTACCATGGGGATTAATCCGTCCTGTTGGATTTTTTTCAGCACTTCCAGCGCTCCCGGCATGGGGAGGGCGACAGGCAGGCTGTTGAAGAGCTGGCTTTTGGTTTCGTAAATCTGTTTGATTTCTTCTTCGGTGGCCTCACAGCCTCGTTCGCGCTGGCTGACGATGTTGATGGTGGAAGCGCCGGTGCGTCCTTCGTGCATGTAAGCCTCTTCGCGGGTCATGTGCATGCCGTACTGCCGCATCGCTTCGTGCCAGGCAGTGGCGTGGTTCTTCATGGAATCGAAGAGTACCCCGTCCATGTCGAACAGAACGGCTTTCAGGTGGATGTGGGGGTGGTGACGGGTCGTTAAATACTGATTGATTGCTTCTTGAAACATGTTTAATGGAATCTGTAATGAATGGATGTCGCAAAAAAGATTGTCATTCAGCGCAGGTGTTCATGGAAGGCATGAAGGAATGCGCTGAATGACAATGAAAGCAGGTATTGCCTGCAGGCTTGCGTTCCTTGCAGGCAATCGGGAAGTCCTTATTTCTTCAGACGGGCCTGGATGGCTTCTGATTCTTTTTCGTATCCCGGCTTGTTCAGCAGGGCGAACATGTTCTTCTTGTAGGCTTCTACACCCGGCTGGTTGAACGGATTGACCTCGAGCAGGTAGCCGCTGATACCGCAGGCTTTCTCGAAGAAGTAGATCAACTGACCCAGGTAGTATTCGTTCAGTGCCGGAACGCTGATGCGCATGTTAGGTACACCGCCGTCTACGTGTGCCAACTGGGTTCCCAGTTCGGCCATCTTGTTCACTTCGTCTACCCGTTTGCCGGCCAGGAAGTTCAGGCCGTCCAGGTTCTCTTCGTCAGACGGAACGTGCAGTTCGTGGTTCGGAGTCTCTACCGATACGACTGTTTCGAAGATGGTACGTTCGCCTTCCTGAATCCACTGACCCATGGAGTGCAGGTCGGTCGAGAAGTCTACCGAGCTTGGGTAGATACCTTTGCCGTCTTTTCCTTCCGATTCGCCGTACAACTGTTTCCACCATTCCATGAAGTAGTGCAGTTTCGGCTGGAAGTTGACCAGAATTTCAATCTTCTTGCCGTTGCGGTACAGTTCGTTGCGGGTAGCGGCATACAGAGCGGCCGGGTTTTCGGTCAGGCTTTCTGCAGCGCATACCTCTTCCATCTTCCGGGCTCCGGCTACCAACTGGTCGATGTCGATGCCGGCTACGGCAATCGGCAGCAAGCCTACCGGTGTGAGTACAGAGAAGCGTCCTCCCACGTTATCCGGGATGATGAATGATTTGTAGCCTTCCTTGTCGGCAGTGACACGGGCAGCCCCTTTCTTGGCGTCGGTAACGGCTACGATGACTTTGCGGGCCATTTCTTTGCCGCGCTGTTCTTCGCACTGTTTCTTCAGCAGGCGGAAAGCCAGGGCTGTTTCTGTGGTAGTACCTGATTTGGAAATATTGATTACACCGAATTTCTTGTCTTTCAGGAATTCTGTCAGTTCGTACAGATAATCTTCACCGATGTTGTGTCCGGCAAAAATGATGGTCGGCTGGCCGGCTTTCTTTTCCTGTAACCACAGGAAGCTGTTCGACATGGCTTCGATGACTGCACGGGCACCCAGGTAGCTTCCGCCGATTCCGGCAACGATCACCACCTCGCAGTTCTCACGCAGTACCTGTGCGGTCGCTTTCAGGTCGTTCAGGTGTTCCTGTGTGATGGAAGAAGGTAGGTGCAGCCATCCCAGGAAGTCATTACCCAAACCCGTACCCTTTTCCAGAGTTTCCATACAAGCTTTTACGTTGGATTCGTAAGAAGCCAGCTTTTCTTTAGAGATGAAATCTAAAGTCTTTTCGATGCATAATTTAATATTTTCCATGTTATTCAATTAAAAATTAATCATTGACGATCAAACCTGTTTGTATTTCATTGAGCGCAGGACAGGGGAACCGGTTGTCGGTCCGAACGGATTCTTCTGTTTAGCAAACACGGTTGTCTGTTCTTTTGTTTACTGCAATCAATGGTTTTAATTGTTCATTATCGAAATGAATCAGTCAATAGCTTTATTTCAATCATCGGTGAAATCCGTTCATACAAGATGTTGTAGACAGCGTCTACTATCGGCATGTTGACGTGCAGGTGTTTGTTCAGCTCCTTGATACATTTGGTACCGTAATATCCTTCGGCAATCATCTCCATCTCTATCTGGGCGCTCTTGACCGAGTAGCCTTTTCCGATCATGGTTCCGAATACCCGGTTACGGCTGAAGTTGGAGTAGGACGTTACCAGCAGGTCGCCCAGGTAGGCCGAATCGTTGGTACACCGGTCTACCGGATGAACGGTATTGAGGAAGCGGTTCATTTCCTGAATGGCATTCGATACGAGAACAGCCTGGAAGTTGTCTCCGTATTTCAGTCCGCTGCAGATTCCGGCCGCGATGGCATACACGTTCTTCAGTACCGAGGCATATTCGATGCCTGCTACGTCCGAATTGACCGAGGTCTTGATGTATTGACCCGTCAGTTGGCGGGCGAACATCTTGGCCTTCTCGATGTCTTTGCAACCGATGGTCAGGTACGACAGGCGTTCCAGGGCCACTTCTTCCGCATGGCAGGGTCCTGCCAGTACTGCGATGTTCTCCTCGGGAACCCCATACATCTTATGGAAATAATCAGAGACAATGAGGTTTTCATCCGGGACAATACCTTTGATGGCTGTTACTATGAACTTATCCTTGATTTTTGTCTTCAGCTTTTTCAGGTGGGTTTTCAGGTAGGGAGAGGGGGTTACGAAAATCAGGGTGTCCGATTCCCGTACTACCTTATTTATATCCGATGAGAAATTGATGCGCTTGATGTCGAAGCGCACGCTGGTCAGGTAAGCCGGATTGTGTCCGAGTCGCTTGAACTCTTCAATCCGGTCGTCACGCCGCATGTACCAGTTGATTGATTCAGCCTGGCCCAAGATAATCTTGGCGATTGCGGTAGCCCAACTTCCTCCACCCATGATGGCTATTTTTCCGGGTAATTTCATAAGAATCAACTATGAATGAAAAAATTAAAAGTCAAAGCGGAATCACGTTGCATTCCGCTTCTCCTTTTAATTCTGTCTCTTGTATCGATTAAATTTTCTGAATCCAGCCTGCCACTTCGTCTACGCTCGGGTTGGTCAGTTCCAGTTTGTATTTCTTGTTGACGCCACAGATATCCTGGTGCAGTTTCTGCGGGTTTACTTCTTTCATATCCGATACCAGATTGTAGCCGGCTTTCTGGATAACAGCTACCCAGGCTTCCGGAATACCCAGTTCCATGAATTTGGCCGGCGCGTCTTTCGGAGCGACTTTTTCCGGACGCATCTGCGGGAAGAACAATACTTCCTGGATGAAGGTCTTGCCGGTCATCAGCATGACCAGACGGTCGATACCGATACCGATACCGCTGGTAGGAGGCATACCGTATTGCAGGGCACGCAGGAAGTCCTGGTCGATGATCATGGCTTCATCGTCTCCCTTGTCGGCCAGTTTCATCTGCTCCTTGAAGCGTTCTTCCTGGTCGATCGGGTCGTTCAGCTCAGAGTAGGCGTTGGCCAATTCTTTTCCGTTTACCATCAGCTCGAAACGTTCGGTCAGACCCGGTTTGGAGCGGTGCATCTTGGTCAGCGGTGACATTTCTACCGGATAATCGGTGATGAAAGTCGGCTGGATGAAGCTGCCTTCGCAGAATTCGCCGAAGATTTCGTCAATCAGCTTGCCTTTACCCATGGTTTCATCGATTTCCATGTTCAGTTTCTGGCATACCTCGCGGATCTGTGCCTCGTCCATGCCGTTCAGGTCGTAACCGGTCTTTTCCTTGATGGCGTCCAGGATAGGCAGACGGCGGTAAGGAGCCTTGAAGCTGATGACCTTTCCGTCGATTTCGCGTTCCGGTTTTCCGTTTACGGCGATGCAGACAGCCTCGAGCAGTTTCTCGGTGAACGACATCATCCAGTTGTAATCCTTGTACTGAACGTACAGTTCCATACAGGTGAATTCCGGATTGTGGTTGCGGTCCATACCTTCGTTACGGAAGTTCTTGCCGATTTCGTATACCCCTTCGAATCCTCCCACGATGAGGCGTTTCAGGTAAAGCTCGGTAGCGATACGCATATACATATCGGTATCGAGGGCGTTGAAGTGGGTGATGAACGGTTTGGCACTGGCACCGCCGGCAATGTTCTGCAGGGTCGGGGTTTCCACTTCCGTATATCCGGCTTCGTCCAGGATGCGACGGATGGTGCGGATGACTGTCGCACGCTGCAGGAAGATATCCTTCACACCGTCGTTTACCACCAGGTCGACATAGCGCTGGCGGTAACGGAGTTCCGGGTCTTCGAATTTATCGTAGGCCACTCCGTCTTTGTATTTCACAATCGGAAGCGGTTTGAGGGATTTGGAAAGGACGGTCAGCTTTTGGGCATGGATAGACACTTCACCCATCTGTGTACGGAATACGAATCCTTCGATGCCGATGAAGTCGCCCAGGTCGAGCAGACGTTTGAATACGACGTTGTATAAATCTTTGTTCTCATCCGGACAGATGTCGTCGCGGGTGATGTATACCTGAATTCTACCTTTGGAGTCCTGCAACTCAATGAAAGAAGCTTTACCCATTACACGACGTGACATCATACGTCCGGCAACCGATACTTTACGCGGTTCTGCTTCGTCATCCTTGAATTCGGCTTTTATATCTGTCGAAAATGCATTGGTTACATACTCAGCAGCAGGGTACGGGTCGATGCCCATCGCTCTCAATTCATTCAGACTGTTTCGTCTGATAATCTCCTGTTCACTTAGTTCTAATACGTTCATTTGTTAATACATTAACTCAATTTGGGTACAAAAATAGCAAACATTTTGCAATTATCCCTATGAATAAGGTACTTTTTAGTGCGAAGGGGTTGTAAAACAGACCGGAATAAGAAAAAATAACGGTTTGTCCGGCCGGTCATGCCGGCGGAAAAGCCGGCGGGAAAGCGGAGGGCTCCCGCGGGGCGGCAACTTGAAAATGGATATCGGATATTCTGTTTCAATATGTAATTAAAAGGAGAGTATAAGTGTTATATTTATTCAGTTTATATTTATCTTGTTTTAAAAATGTTTGATTTGTGTATATTCTTTTGAATATTGTAAAATTAAGTCCTATATTTGCACATGGCCGTTTGTCAACCAAATCCGGCCTGTTCCCTACAGTGTGTAGCGGTGTGACTAAGAACAGAAGGTATTAATTTTAAGGTATACAAAATGGTTTATGACATTGATGTATTGAGGAGTTTCTACACTTCGTATGCCACGAAGGTGGAAACTGCGAGAAAGAAATTGGGTAGACCCCTGACTTTGGCTGAAAAGGTGCTGTACGCGCACCTGTACGATGAGACGTCATTGGCGGATTTCAGCCGGGGAGCGGATTATGTGAATTTCAGACCGGACAGGGTAGCCATGCAGGACGCGACGGCGCAGATGGCGCTGCTGCAGTTCATGAATGCGGGGAAAAATGCGGTGGCGGTTCCTTCTACCGTGCATTGTGACCATTTGATTCAAGCCTATCAGGGGGCCGGTTCCGACCTGCCGGTCGCTTTGGAAGCCAACTGCGAGGTGTATGCTTTCCTGAAGAGCGTGGCTTCGAAATACGGCATCGGTTTCTGGAAACCGGGAGCCGGCATCATCCACCAGGTCGTACTCGAGAATTATGCTTTCCCGGGCGGAATGATGGTGGGGACGGATTCGCATACGCCCAATGCCGGAGGACTGGGCATGATAGCCGTCGGTGTAGGCGGTGCCGATGCGGTGGATGTGATGACCGGGATGGAATGGGAGCTCAAGATGCCGAAACTCATCGGTGTGAAACTGACCGGTAAACTGAACGGTTGGGCGGCTCCGAAGGATGTCATCCTGAAACTGGCCGGGCTGCTTACCGTGAAGGGGGCGACCAACGCCATCATCGAATATTTCGGCGAAGGTACCGCTTCGTTGTCGGCTACCGGAAAGGCGACCATCTGCAACATGGGCGCTGAAGTGGGGGCGACTACCTCCATTTTCCCGTTCGACCGGAACATGGCCGACTATCTGTGTGCTACCGGCCGTGAGGAAATAGCGGAACTGGCGGCCCGGAACGCTGTCGAACTGCAGGCGGACCCGGAAGTGGCCGCTCATCCGGAAGCGTATTACGACCGGATTATCGAAATTGATTTATCCACCCTGGAACCTTATATCAACGGTCCGTTTACTCCGGACGCTGCCTGTACCTTGTCCGAATTCGCCGAAAAAGTGAAGAAGAACGGTTATCCGCGACGGATGGAAGTCGGCCTTATCGGTTCGTGTACCAATTCGTCTTACCAGGATTTGAGCCGTGCGGCTTCGCTGGCCCGTCAGGTAAGGGCCAAAGGACTGAAGATGGCGGCTCCGCTCATCATCAATCCGGGTTCCGAACAGGTTTACTGCACTTCGCTGCGCGACGGTATGATTGCCGATTTCCAGGCGGTGGGGGCTGTCATCATGACCAATGCCTGCGGACCGTGTATCGGACAGTGGAAACGTGTCACAGACGATCCGACCCGTGCCAACTCCATCGTGACTTCCTTTAACCGGAATTTCGCGAAACGTGCGGATGGAAATCCGAACACCCATGCGTTTGTAGCTTCGCCTGAAGTGGCGATGGCTTTAGCCATAGCCGGAGACCTTTGTTTTAATCCGATGACAGATACTTTGGTGAATGAAAAAGGCGAAGCTGTCCGATTGGACGCTCCGGAAGGTGATACATTGCCGAAAAAGGGATTTACGGTAGACGATAACGGATATGTGGCACCGGCAATAGACGGCAGCATGTTGGAAGTATCTATCAATCCGGATTCACAACGTTTGCAGAAACTGGCGCCTTTTGCCCCCTGGGATGGAAAAGATTTGACGGATATGCCGTTACTTATCAAGACACAAGGTAAATGTACTACCGACCATATTTCCATGGCAGGACCGTGGTTACGTTTTCGTGGACACTTGCAGAACATTTCAGATAATATGCTGATGGGAGCTGTCAATGCTTTTAATGGAAAGACTAACTGTGTTCTGAATCAGCTGGACGGTACTTACGACGCTGTTTCGGCAGTGGCCAAGGCTTATAAGGCGCAGGGAATACCTTCCATTGTCGTGGCCGAAGAGAATTATGGTGAAGGCTCTAGTCGCGAACATGCAGCGATGGAACCTCGTTTCCTGAATGTACGTGTCATTCTAGCCAAAAGCTTTGCCCGTATTCATGAGACTAACCTGAAGAAACAGGGGATGCTGGCACTGACTTTCAAGGATAAGCAGGATTATGATAAGGTGCGGGAGGACGACCGGATTTCAGTGAAAGGTCTGGAGCATTTTACTCCGGGACAGCCGTTAGAGGTGATTGTGAAACATACTGACGGTACGATTGATACTTTCGAGGCATTACATACCTACAATGACATGCAGATAGGTTGGTTTAAGGCTGGCTCTGCATTGAATACTTTTGTAAAATGATACATTTAGAAATAGGAGAACATGGTTATGAGTAAAGTATATATGGAAAACGGGAAATTGGTAGTTCCCGATCAGGTAACGATTCCTTTTATCGAAGGAGATGGTGTCGGGGCAGAGATTACTCCAGTGTGTCAGCAGATAGTCAATGCGGCAGTTGAGGCTGCCTATCATGGCAAACGTTCTATCGAATGGAAAGAAGTTCTGGCCGGAGGAAAGGCTTTCCAGCAGACTGGTGAGTGGTTGCCAGAGGCTACGATGGATGCTTTCCGTGAATACCTGGTCGGCATCAAAGGACCGCTTACTACTCCAGTGGGTGGGGGTATCCGTTCCTTGAATGTAGCCTTGCGTCAGACGCTTGACCTGTATGTCTGCCTGCGCCCGGTCCGTTGGTTCAAAGGAGTGGTTTCTCCAGTCAAAGAACCGGAAAAGGTGGATATGCATATCTTCCGTGAAAATACGGAAGATATCTATGCCGGCATCGAATGGGAGCAGGGTACTCCCGAAGCCGAGAAGTTCTATGCTTTCCTGCGTGATGAAATGGGAGTGACGAAAGTCCGTTTTCCGGAAACTTCTTCATTCGGTGTAAAACCGGTATCCAAGGAAGGTACGCAGCGTCTGGTCCGTTCGGCCATCGAATATGCTTTGATTCACAAGCTGTCTTCCGTTACATTGGTACATAAAGGAAATATCATGAAATTTACCGAGGGTGGATTTAAGCGCTGGGGATATGAAGTGGCTGAGACTGAATTTGCGGAGCAGACCTTCACGATGAACCAGTACGAGCAGTTGAAGAAGGATTTAGGTGAAGAATCGGCTAAGGCTGAGTTGGCTAAGGCCATCAATGGAGGAAAGGTCATTGTCAAAGACTGCATTGCCGATGCTTTCCTTCAGAATACCTTGCTGATTCCGGAAGAATATTCGGTCATCGCTACATTGAACTTGAACGGCGATTACATTTCCGATCAGTTGGCTGCCATGGTAGGTGGTATCGGTATTGCTCCGGGCGCCAATATCAATTACCAGACCGGACATGCCATTTTTGAGGCTACACACGGTACGGCTCCGAATATAGCCGGTAAGAATGTGGTAAATCCATGTTCGCTTCTGCTTTCTTCTGTCATGATGTTGGAATACTTGGGGTGGAAAGAGGCTGCTTCCTTGATAACTAATGCTTTGGAAGAAGCTTTTTCCAAAGGGCAAGCTACCAATGACCTGGCTCGTTTCATGCCGAACGGACAGGCACTTTCGACGACAGAGTTCGGACAGCTCATCGTTGGTTTGTTATAATCTTTATTTATGAATTGAGTCTATGAAAAAAGAATACATCGTTTACAAGCTGTCGGAATGTGCCAAGCATGCTTGCCGCATCGACAATGAACTGTTTACCAAATTCAATGTAAAACGTGGCTTGCGTAACGAAGACGGTACCGGCGTACTGGTCGGGCTGACCAAAATCGGTAACGTAGTGGGATATGAACGGACGGACGAAGGGCTGAAGCCTATTCCGGGAAAACTTTTCTACCGGGGGTACGACCTGGAGGACATTGTCCATGCCCTGTTGCGGGAGAAGCGTTTCGGTTTTGAGGAAGTGGCTTATCTGCTGCTTTCCGGTGAACTGCCGGATGCCGAACAGCTCAGTTCGTTCAAGGAGCTGATAAACGACAACATGCCGTTGGACAAGAAGACCACGATGAATATCATCGACCTGGAAGGACAGAACATCATGAACATTCTGGCCCGGAGCGTGCTTGAAATGTATACGTTCGATCCCAATCCCGACGATATTTCGCGCGATAACCTGATGCGCCAGTCCATCGAACTGATTTCAAAGTTCCCGACCATCATTGCCTACGCCTACAACATCTACCGGCACAGTACCCAGGGACGTTCGCTGCACATCCGTCACCCGCACGAGAACCTGTCGTTGGCCGAGAACTTCCTGTACATGATGAAGAAGGATTTCACTCCGCTGGAAGCCCGGATGCTGGATTTGCTGCTGGTTTTGCAGGCCGAACATGGCGGCGGTAACAACTCTACCTTTACGGTGCGTGTCACCAGTTCTACCCGTACCGATACCTATTCCAGCATCGCCGCCGGTATCGGCTCGCTGAAAGGTCCGTTGCATGGAGGAGCCAATATTCAGGTTGTGAAGATGTTTCATCATCTGAAGGAAGTAATTTCCGACTGGACAAATGTGGATGAAATCGATACTTACCTGATGCGTATGCTTAATAAGGAGGCATACGATAAGAGTGGTCTGATTTACGGTATCGGTCATGCGGTTTATACTATCTCCGACCCACGCTCCATGTTGCTGAAGGAACTGGCCGGTGAGCTGGTGGCCGAGAAAGGCTGCGAGAAGGAATTCGCTTTCCTGGAACTGGTGGAACAGCGGGCCATCGCCTGCTTCAAGAAAGTGAAGGGCGACAAGAAACGGGTATGTTCCAACGTGGACTTCTATTCAGGCTTCATCTATGAACTGATGGGATTGCCTCAGGAAATCTATACACCGCTGTTTGCTATGGCTCGTATCGTAGGTTGGACGGCTCACCGCATTGAAGAACTGAACTTCGAAGGTCGGCGTATTATCCGTCCGGCGTACAAGAATGTCTTGGATGAGGTAGATTATACACCGATATCCGACCGTTGATGGAATACGTCTTATATTAATCATTTTCATCGGGTCCCGCTTTCTCTATGAATAAGTAGAAGGCGGGATTTTTTTCTGTTGTCCGGCGGGCGTCAGGAAAAGGCCGGCATTGTTTGTGCCGGTGTTGGACTTTCTTTTTGTGTTTCTTTTCGATAATTGTTTTCATGAAAGCGAATCTGATGATAAACGGCATTCATCGGGATGCCGATTAACGTGATTTCTTTGTATTTTATGAAGTCTGTATTTTTCTTTTTAAAACAATGATTACCGGGAATGGTTATCTCTAAAAAGGATGAAAAAAAGAATAGTGTCAAGCTTGTCAATAAAGTTTTTCTGCTGATTTAAAATGTACATAAACGAAACATGGGTAAGAAGAATTTTAAACGTATTTAATTTACCAATCTGTAAATTTATATGTTTTTAAGATAGGTTTTTCAGTCTGTCTGTAAGAAAAGTCCATAAATGGCCTGAAAGAAAAAAAATCTACAAAAAGTTAGAGGCAACTGTCGTTTGTATGAGATTTTTCTGTACTTTTGTCGCTAAACTATTAAAAATTAGACTATGACAAAAGCAGAGATCGTTAAGGAAATCGCCAACAAGACTGGTGTGGACAAACAAACCGTTTTGGCTGTTATCGAAAGTTTCATGACTGAAGTGAAAGGCTCCCTGGAAAAAGAAGAGAATGTTTACCTTCGTGGCTTTGGAAGTTTTATCGTGAAGAAGCGTGCTGAAAAGACAGCTAGAAATATTTCGAAGAATACCACCATGATTGTACCGGCTCATAACATCCCAGCTTTCAAGCCTTCAAAAGAGTTTGAAAGCATGATGAAATAACGTTCCGATTTTAATGCATTGCAGTCCCCGTCAGTTCTCGCTGGTGGGGATTGTTTGTTTATGATGGGGCTTTCATTTTATCGGTTGTAATCTTGCGGGCAGGATATTGGGCTCTTGTAGTCTGGCATATTCAGGTTTGATGCTTTTTCTTTATCAGGGTTCATATTTCAGACAGAAATATATAGGGATAAATATGTTTTTACCCTTATATATTTCTATCTGTTCACGAATGAATAAAGTTATCTTACCAGTGTTCTGGTGGTGGAAGCGGTGGAGTTTCCGGTCTGTGCTTGTTATGGTGTTTTTTAGGTGGAGGCGGTGCTTTCTTTTTGTGTCGGTGATCTACCTTGTGTGGTGGGGGAGGAGGTTTAGGTCCTGTACGGTGGACTATACAGGATGAGCCAATCAACAGGCCGCCTAATAAACTGCATAGTACTAAAAAATGTCTTGTTTTCATAACTTCGAGGTTTTAACGGTCTTTCTTCAAAGATACGTAATAAACCTTTTCTATGGAAATGTAATGTGGTAAATGATATTAATATCTTTTTGTTCCTGTCAATCATTCACCACCAGCATCAGACCGACTCCCCTTACAGTCTTGATTTCAATCATTGGGTCTGTCTCGAACAATTTACGGAGTTTGGTGACGAATACATCCAGACTGCGTGAAGCGAAATAATCATCATTCTTGTCCCAGCAACGGTTAAGGATGACTTCTCTTCGGACCACTTCCCCTTTGTTTTCTGCCAGCAATTGGAGAATCTGTGCTTCACGGGCAGTAAGTGTTGTCGATTTTCCGGATTCACTGTTGCGTAAGGTAGCATGTTCGGCATCCAGTGTATAATTGCCGAACTTGCACAGTCCTTCTTCGTTGCGGGTTTTCGTTCCTTCCTTCATCTTCAGGATGGCATGCAGGTGTGCATCCAGCTCATCGGGGATAAACGGTTTCTTTACGTAATTGTTGACACCGATGTCGTACCCTTTTCTTACATCTTTGGGTGAGGTGAGTGCCGATGCGAAAAGAATGGGTGTGTCGCCGTCGGTTTCCCGGATTTGGCGTACCATTTCGAAGCCGTCCATGACGGGCATGTCTATGTCTGAAATGATGATGTCGGGATGATGTTCCTTCCAGGCTTCCAGTCCTTCCTTACCGTTAAACGCCGTAATGACTTCATAGCCGCCAATAATATCCTGTAGTCCGCTCTGGACTATATATGAAAGGTTAGTATCATCTTCAACCAGTAATAGTTTAATCATATCTTCAATTTTTTAATATACAAATATATTCATGTTTTTATTAAGATTCAATAAGAGGCAGATAGATTGTGAATTCCGTGAACTCACCTTCTATACTGGAAACAAATATTTTTCCGTGATGTGCTTCAACCACTTGATCAACGAAATTCAGTCCGAGTCCGAAACCGGAAGC
>ERZ773133.828-NODE-828-length-41026-cov-21.035269_pt1 | contig 41026 bp, 32 predicted proteins | sample MGYA00580861_ERZ773133 | MGnify/ENA primary metagenome ERZ773133 (study PRJEB29015, sample SAMEA2737844) | human gut metagenome | biome: human gut; feature: human-associated habitat; material: faeces | place: China | collected 2012 ...
TTACTGGTTCAAAGGACATATAATCTCTGTGATAAAAGGCATTTACCACAGCCTCTTCTATTGCCTGATATGGGTAATTGAATATCCTTAATGCCTCCATCTGATTTGGTACTTTAATTACCTTTTCTCTAATAATCAAATTACGAAATCTTTCCATTGTTGCTTGAATCATCTGAGGCACCGAACCTGTAATATTAGGAAAATCTTCACTAATACTTGGATTCTTAATGCTTCCTTTAGGAAAAGAGGTCATCTGTACATAAGTATATCCAAAGAATTTTTCTGGATGCTCACAGAACATCATAATTGCCACATTCTGAATATATCTGAGTTCTGGAGGACCAACCAATAGCTGCATATCATTAAGTATTTCCTCAACACCACGTTCCCTTACCTGTTTAGCAAGCTTACTACCAGTTTTTCTCAAATGATCTTCTAACAGCACCGGTGAAATATCCTCAAATGTTGCCTTATGGTTTGCTCTGCAATCAAACGGGGTTTGATCTGACATATTAATCAGTTCTCGCTCCTGTTCACTATTTGCCTTAACAGAACTTGTCTGATAACGAATATAATAATTGTACTTTTTTTCTTTCTTACTTGTTACATGCTCTGGTGATTTATAAGGTCGCTGCTGTCCTGTTCTGACAACAATTACAAAAATCCATTTTCCATCCACTTCTGCTGGTATCCCCTGTGGAAAGTAGGGTGGAGAAATCAAATTATTGTACCCCAACATATCTTTCTGTATTGAATCCAACATATATTCAGGTAAACCTTTTACCGGACGCTTGGCAACACCATTTTCTTCCTCAACGCCTACAACAATATAACCACCACCATCATTATTATAATCATTTGCGAATGCACAGACACTATGGTAGATATCATCAGGATTCCACCCAGTCTTAAACTCTATTCGGTCTGATTCTATTTTTCTTTTGTTTAATAAATCTTCTACGTCTAGTTCAAGCTCCATAATGTCCTCTCCATTCCTAACATATTTTTTCATTATCCTTGATCTATTATGAATTTTATTTTCAGATAATTTTTTACTTGTTTATCTTATTTGTGTCACCACCGGTGACACAAATAGTATTATCTATAACATTTCAATTATTAATTTTTATCCATTTATATTTTCTAAAAGTTTTGTTAAATTAATTATATCAAAATATATAAAAAATAAAATCTTCTTTTTTGCGCCATACTCAGTTAGATTTCGCTTTGCTACACCTAACTGACGGCTATCGCCGTATAAGACCGAAAATACAAGAAGTGTGAGAAATCCATAAATGCATTTCCATCTTCCGCAACGCCGATTCATTCGCAATTCGCTTCGCTTCTTGCTCATGAGTGGCTGGCGCCACTTACGTATAAAATAAAAGCCAACAGATAGTGAACATAAATGTTCCCACTGTTGGCTTTTGTTTTATGCTAATCGGCTTGTAGCTTATTCAAACTCTGTTCGAACGTATGTTCGTTAGATGTTTATGTATCTATTTGGTCTGTTTTATTCTACATTTTACGTCTATATTTTTGTTATTATTGATAGTTAATTATTTTTTTAGAATCAAAATAGAAGCATTTCTTTTTCCTATTGTAATTTTAATTTATATGTATTGTTATTTCCATATCACCAACCAAACCTAATTAAATAAATGAACTTATGTCAATTCTGTCTTTTAACTTTATTATTTTCTGCTTTGATACCATTCATTATAATAATAACCGTTTCCATTTTATTTATCTGATAATTTTCAACAGTATATATAACTACCATAATTCAACTGGCAAAACTTCTAAATGCCAATGCCATTACACCTATTAATAGTTTTTTATAATAGCACAACTATAATAATCAAAGGAATAACGATATTAACTATAGCTTCCGATAACCTGCATTATGTAGAACTGTTTTTATAGATTCAATAAAATGTACCATTTCGCTTAACTCATTCATAATTTAATCCTTTCCCAATATTTCCGTCTGTTCATCCATTATTACATCTTTAAACCTCCGTCCCTGAATCAAACAATTTTCAAGTACATCGTCTAAATCCGCATACCATCCAATTAGTTCATAACTCTCTGACTGTGGGTATCCTGTCTTTTCACAATGTAATAACATAACATCATATTGTCCTTTTCTTCCGTCTGCAAGAGTAACTTTTTCGTTTTCGTCCAGCGGCTCTCTGCACATTCTGTAATATACATTATTGTATTTAAACTCTATTCCCATAAATTTTTGTCTTTCTAAATTATCTGCAGGAATTGATCGTCCTGATCCATATTCATATATAAAATCCTGTAACTCTTCATATTCATTAACTCTCATGACAATCCGAACCTCCTCTTAATCTTCCTGATTAGTTTTTCTTCTTCCGCTGTTATTGGTATTCCTTTATCACTATGATCTAAATTCAAGTGTTTATGTGGCATCAATCCATGATGTTGATGTAGTAAATCAATGCTTATAATCTGCCTGTGTGTCTCATCATAAAAAGATAAATGTTTTAACTTTCCATTCTGAACAACCGCATATGCTCTTTCTGCTGAGTGCGAATATTCAGGAGCCTTAACCGCACCACTATTCTGTAAAATCACCTGCACCCCATCTACATCGCCTACGGTATGATAATTCTGCCCATTTTCAACAAAATTAAATTTTCCTGTATCTACATCTTCAAATGCTCCTCTACTCCCCATATTATAACACATCCTTTCGTTCAAAAATATTAGATTCTTTCCATAAGCACAATTGCTTAAATTCTTTGTTTTTATTGTTAAATGCATCTTTATATTTTATATTTACAAATCTTCCAATCATTCCGGATATCATATCCCCATATACAATAATCAATGGTGGATCAATTCTTTTTTTCATCTCATTAAACCCTTTCAAAAATACTTCCTGATTATTCAGACATCCTATTGTCGAAACTATAACGATAGAATTCTTTTCTATTCCGCTAAAACATATGTCATAGGTATCTTTTCCCCACCATGATATAACTGGCAAAACAACACATTTATATGTCTGCCATAGACAACCAAGCCAGCGATTCATATATACATTATGTCTTACTTCATTAATATTCATTGTCGGGTAAATACTATAATCTGGTGTACCTACCGCCATTGCCGTTTGAAATTTAGGTATATATTTCATAGGATCAGTCCAATATCTTAATAAATCTTTATCATATGTAAATGGTAATACTATTTTTTTACTGTTATCTTGTTTTGTTGTTAAATTTTTTATTCCAATTGGCTCCATATTCTCAATGTCCAACATTTCCTCATCAGTTTTATATATTATGGGCATTCCATAGTCCCCTAGCATATGTTCTCCCAGCATTGGCCTAATCACTTTAAATTTTTCTTCTTCCGATAAGCCATGTATCATTTCATCGCCTCCATTCGTTATGCTTGTTCGCTTATTTCTAACATCATATTTAAAAAATATAGGGCTTAACCCTTTTAACGTTGTCGTTTGTTAGCTTGTTCGCTATTTTCTAACATTAGAATAGCACTAACATATCTTTCTGTCAACTATGTTTTTCATTGACAGGTCATAACCTTATATAACCGGCTATGACTTGTCAATTTCTATATTCTATTTCTCTCTATCTTCCGGTTTATATGTCACATTAAATACATAGTCTAACAACCACTTCTTGAAAGATTGATTATTCTTATTTCTTATATCATCCGAAAATGCTTTATATAATTCCGTACCAGAAACCAGGCTTTTCAGTATTGCATCATATGTTGCTCTATCACTCTCATCTCTTGCATTTTGTGCATCAGAATACTTTATAGCATTTTGATATGTTTCATCCTGTGCAACGATATCTGGTAAATCAGCAATCTGTTTTCTAACACGATCCTCATCTGTCCATCCACAGTTGCCCCATTTTTCATGGAATGATGCAAGTATGTTTGATAATGTATCTAACTCTGGAACTGGTATACACACATCTGTTTTTACAGGTACAGGATCTATCTCGGAATCTTCATCTTCAAGTTTTATACTGATTGTATCCTGTGCTACCAGTCTATAACTTTCAAGTTCAACATCTTCTATAATCTCATCCACATTTCCTGTATCGGGCTTAGGTAGCTTACTAACCAGAAATGACAGATAAATAGAAAGCTTCTCCCACTCTATAGAACCATATGGCAGAATAGATGATAGAAAATTGTATGTACGCAGAAATGTTTTAGCAGAACTCTTAAAATCAATTTGATCGTCTAGCTCTAATTCCTTGTATCGTTCTACAGCCTCATCAATAATCGGATCTATTTCACATCTGTCTGCATTATCAAGATACAGTTCCGCAACCTTCGTTACTTCATCATCTGAGTAAATTTCCAAAGGCTCCATCTCATCGACTAAATCATTTAATTTATTAACATCTGTTTCTCCTGATAAAATAGTCGTCTTATAATATTTGTCAAATGCTGCTTTAATATCCGCAGAGTCATTTTGAAAATCAAGAATAAACACATCATTCTTATCTGCATGACAACGATTCAGGCGGGATAAAGTCTGAACAGCTTTAATATCCGCTAACCCTTTATCTACATACATTGTCTGAAGCAATGGTTCATCATATCCGGTCTGAAACTTATTTGCCACAATAAGCAATCTGTATGGGTCTTTTCTGAATGTCTTCTCTATCTTAGAGCTTGGAAATCCATTTAGCTTTGCCTCATTATATGTTTCACCTTCATAAGTAATTTCTCCGGAAAATGCTATGATTGCCTTATAAGGACTCTTTATCTCTTCCAGAAGTTTATTAATTGCCATGTAATATTCAACAGCTCTTTTAATACTGCTTGCAACAACCATCGCACGTGCCTGTCCCTTAATCTTACGACACACTTCAGAATGAAAATGTTCAACTATAATCCCTGCTTTTTCTTTTACAGCAACCTTCTGGACTTCAACATAATAACGAAGCATTCTCTGGGCTTTTTTCTTATCAAATAACGGATCATTCTCCACCGTTTTCACTATGTGATAAAAGCTCTCGTATGGTGTATAATTTCTCAGAACATCTAGGATAAATTTCTCTTCTATCGCCTGTTTCATCGTATAAACATAATGAGGTTTAGCCTTTTGTGTTCCGTCTTCATTCATAATTGGCTTACCATTTTCATCAAACATTTTTTGTCCAAACATCTCAAGTGTCTTGTTCTTCGGTGTTGCAGTAAAAGCAAAGTAACTGGCATTAGGAGCCATCTTCTTGCCCTCAATTATCGTATTAAGCTTATCCTCAAAATAATCCTCATCGTCATATACATTGCCAGATATAGCAATATTCATCTTTGCTGCCAGACTTCCATTCTGACTGGAATGTGCCTCATCAATTATAATGGCAAAATTCTTGTTCTTATAATCTGCCGATACAGAATCAAGTATGAACTGAAACTTATGTACAATCGTAATAATAATTTTCTTTCCCTGCTCCATAAGTTCATTTAAAGTAGAAGCATCTTTAGCCCACCCTACTGTACTAGATACCTGCATAAATTGCTTGATTGTATCACGTATCTGCTTATCAAGATTTATTCTATCCGTTACAACAATTACAGTATCAAAAACATCTTTTCTGTCTCTTTTCAGATTCACAAGCTGATGTGCCAGCCATGCAATAGAGTTAGACTTTCCAGAGCCTGCACTATGCTGAATCAGATACCGATGTCCTGGTCCATCCTTCTTTGCATCTGCTAAGAGCGATGTAACCACTGATAATTGATGATATCTCGGAAAAATCTGCTTATATGATTTATGCCCAGTGTCTTCATCTTTTTCTTCTGTTATCTGCACATAGTTTTCTAATATATTCGATAAACATGGCTTGGTTAATATATCCTTCCACAGATAATCTGTTTTCAATCCATCTGGATTTACCGGATTGCCCGCACCATTGTTATTACCTTTGTTAAAAGGCATAAAGAAAGATTTCTCTCTCTTGAGTTCTGTACACATATAGATTTCATCGTCATCTACTGCAAAATGCACGATACAACGCTTAAACTGAAACAACAATTCATCTGGAGTGCGATCTGTCTTATACTGTTTAATAGCATCATTATGATTCTGTTTTGTGAACTGATTCTTCAGTTCCATTGTAATAATAGGTAAACCATTTAAAAATATGCATACATCTAATGCAAGTCTGCCATAATCACAACTATAACGAAGCTGCCTTGTTATGCTAAATATATTTCTTTCATAGCTTTCTTTGGCTTCTTGATTTCCTTCACTCGGTCTTACCATATAAAAATCGATTGTATGATTTTTATACTTCATCCCCTTACGGATAATATTGATAACTCCATCATCCGATAGTTTTCTACTTAGGCGGTCCAGAAATTTCTTCTTTTCCACTTCATTTTCTTCAATGCGAAGTTCACTCAGTTTTTTACTTTGAGTATCATGCAAGAATCGGAACAGGCGCACTTCGTCTATTGCATATATTTTATTGTAATCGTTGTTATTGCCCTCTTCATAATGGTTATTATCCACCATATAGCGAACAATCATTGTCTCAAATCCATTTTCTTTCATGTTAGTTGCCATAGACGCTACCTCCTTTTCAAATTCTAAAATCCACCATTTTGATACGCTCTTGCTATCACATAGGATGGTTCATAAAATGCGCTGCAGTTATAATCATCAATCACATCACAAATGTCATCATTGTATACTCTTATAATTCCATCCACATAATCCTCTTTAGATGTCATAGTATCTCTAATCAATCGCTGATACACAGCCCCCATATCAAGTGCCGTTGGAACAATTGCAGCCAGTTCCTTATCAACTGCTGTAATATCATAATTTCCGCTCTCCAAATGATACTCCTCAATCCAGTCTTCTTCAACTTTCATAGGATTCTCACAATGCAGTACATTAGCGCAGCTAAGCAGATGATATAAACCGTCTCTTCCGATTGCATTTACAACATACTTGTTCTTCTGCTTAATATGTCTTGCCACTCTCTCTATCATATAACATACAAAATAAAGGTCATTAGTTTCTATGTCTTCATCTGGAAAGTACTTATTCTTCATAATGTGTCACTCCCTTCAAATGTCAGCGTATCCAACGCGTTCTGCGTACAGAACACAATCTGGTGTGTCGGATAATTGAACTTTACTAATTCCCAGAAAGCGTCTCTTGACACTCTGCCATCCATAAATCCTTCCACGAAATTCCATATTTGGTCATCTGCCATAGGTCCTTCCACAATATCATAATCGTGTTCGATACCTCTCCTGCAATCTACGACAAAATCAAGCCATTCATCTGTCATTTCTGGGAATTGCAATGTTTTTAATTCTGCATTAGGAATGTATTCATATCTGTTGACTACAGATGCACCTTTTCGTGTCAACGCCCAACGCTTCGCCTGCTTTTCAAAACTTGTACAATAAAAACCATATCCAAAATCCTTGTAGAAGCCATTCTGGAGAATACGTGGAACAGCCACTTCTACATTACTTCCATGATATATTATGTTCTTTTCCATCAGCAGCCTCCTGTTCTTCTATGCTTTCATCAAATATTTGCTCAGCTGAAATTCCTCCATCTGAATCATCATCTGATTCTATATTATCCGTTTCGGTTTCATATGTAGGAATCTTTATATCTCTGACATCCACCTGTCCGGTTACTACATCGGAGATGAGTTTAACCTTTAGTTCTTCTACGAGGGAGATTTCTTTTTGGATGCTTGATATCATTTCGTCAATTTGCTTCTCAATTACATTACACTGTTCTGCAATTTGTTTTTGTTCTTCAATAGGCGGAACCTGGATTGCATAATTATAAAATGCCATCAACGGCAATCTCCATCTTCCCATATTGGCAGCGCCTTTTCCAAATTTGTAAAAAACTTTTCTTTTATATCCTATCTGAAAAACTCTCAAATAAAATGGTGCATAACAATTTTCTGTATCTTTCAATGTAAAGACTCTGTAGTCAGGGCTAGTTACTCCGAATTGATTAGAAATATCTATATATCCAGTAAGTAAATCCATGTGATTCATTGCAAAATCACCCGGATATACAAATTGATAATTAGCATAGCTCTGTGCCATTTGTCCTTTATTTGATGCTATATTCTTTTCTTTTATTCCTTGTTGTGTAATTGATAAAACACTGTAACCTTCTTTTCCAGCTATCCTCTTATTAACAACAAAATGCTGTTTAATATTATCTATGCTCCAGTGTTTCGGAACACCTCCAAGCCATTCTACGCCACTATCCTTGTATCGAACATTTGGGTCTAACCCTTTTGTTATAAGATTGTTAATTTTAGCAGTCTTAAGTTCCTCCAACAGCTCAATCTGCTTTTTCTTCTGATGAATAAATCGGTTCATCTCAGAGATTTTCCAGTCCAGATATTGGACGATTTTGTCTTGTTCTGGTCTGGATGGTATTGGTAATTGAAAATCTCTTAACCACTGACGTTGCAATTCTGTCTGATTCGTAGATCCCTTTGCTAAGACATTATTGATTAATTCATATTTTATCTTAAATTGATAATAAAAGTATTTAGGATTGCAATTTGTCCTTAACCGAATAATTGTCACATGACTATCTGCAATATATTCATCTTTTTCCTTAAAATGATAAACTTTTCCTAGAATTCCGCCTCCTGTTGAAGCCAATAATATATCATCATTCTTAAGAAACCCTTTACTATTTTCTAGAAGAGTTGATGTATATCTTACATCATGAATATCCCAATATCCTTTGCTAAATGTTGCCTGATTAACAACCTTAACCCCTTTCTCAGCATAATTAGGAGTAGTTCCCCTACTTATGAATGATGATATCTCTTTCAGTTTCTTCCATTCCCATACTGTAGGTATTTCGTTTATCCAATTACTATAAACCTTTTTATATTCCTTATACCTTTTCAGCATCACTCCCCACCTCCTATAATAGAGGCAAGCAGTCCGTCTGTGCTCTGCTCAATGGCTCTGATATCTGCAATGATGTCTGCCACATCACGAAGCTGTACAGGCTTATAGAAATACTTTGTAAAGCCAAGCTCATAGCCGATTACCGCACTATCTTCATCTATCCATGCATCCTCAACATATGGTTTTACTTCATTTTCAAAGAATGCTTTAATTCCACCATTATACAAAAGCGGTATCTGCTCTGAATCCTTCAGGTTGTTGTTTGATTCTATATTCCCCTTCTTATCAAGTACAGGCACTGCATTCTCATCTGTCATTGAAAAGAATTTGCGGATTGCATCCTGACGCTTTTTCGTCCACTTTAAATCGGCTTCTTTTGCCTCTTTTTCCAATTCAGTTATAAAAGCATTATAGTTATTACTTTCTAAGTCCTTTTTATTTAACACAAGGAACTGATAAAACTCATCATCTTTTCCGTTTTCCTTAAATGCAGCAAGATTCTCTTCGTTGATTGCTACTTTTAAACGCAATGGTCGTTTGACAACCACCTGATAATAGCCAAACTCTTCATTCAGGAATACTCTGCTATACTCTGAATCAGCCTTATCAAATGCAAGATAGAGTTCCATAACCTGTTTACGAATTTCCGGTGTCATTTCACAATTCTTGTCACCAAGATTCTTTCGAAGTGAAGACTTCATACTGGTTGCATCTATAAGCTGCACTTTGCCTTTTCGTCTGTCTTCTTTTTTATTCGTAAGTACCCACAGATATGTGCCAATTCCAGTGTTATAAAACATATTTTCCGGTATTGCTATGATAGCCTCACATAAATCCTGCTCAAAAATATATCTCCTCAGATTGCTGGGACCGGAACCTGCCTTGCCTGTAAATAATGATGAGCCATTGTGTATTTCAATGATACGGCTACCCAGTTCTGTGGTTGTCTTCATCTTGCTGATATTGTTAGCAAGGAAAAGCATCTGTGGGTCACCAATATCCGGTATCAGGCTGTATTCTGGATTATCATCATAATTAATAATAAAACGGGAATCTGATATTTCATCTTTCTTATTAATCCCCCATGCCTTTAAGTCTGTTTTCCAAGGCGTACCAAATGGTGGATTAGAAAGCATAAAGTCAAACTCTTCTTTAGCAAATTTATCATCTGAGATTGTAGAACCAAATCGTATCTGATCTGATTCTTTTCCCTCTCCTTTTACAAGCATATCTGCCCTGGCGATAGCATAAGTTTCGTCAGCATTTTCCTGACCATAAAGATGGATAGATACCTTCTTTCCCTGTCCTGCTGCCAATTCTCTGATATGTTGGTCTCCTACTGTAAGCATCCCACCTGTTCCGCAAGCGCCATCATAAATTCGATATGTTGTGCTCTGAATCTTATCCTGAATCGGAATAAAAGCAAGGTCTGCAATAAGCTCTACGATATCTCTTGGTGTGAAATGTCTTCCGGCATCTGTTACATTGGTTTCCTCGTTAAACATACGGATAACCTCTTCAAAAAGTGTTCCCATAGTATGATTATCAAGTGCTTCAATCTTTACAGAACCATCCTCATTTAATACCGGCCTGTTGCTCAGATTAATACGTGGATCTACGAATTTCTCAATCAATAGACCAAGTCTGTCCTGCTCAGATAATCTGTCTATCTCATTTCTTATATGAAATTTATTGATGATTACCTGCACATTTTCTGAAAAGCCATCCAGATAAGCAATGAAGTCTTTTTTCAATTGTTGCTGATTGGTTCTGGATTTTAAATCTGTCAGTGTAAAATCTGATTTATTAACAAATGCCTGTTCTGCAACAATAGAAAGTGCAGCATCAAGCTCTATAATCCCAGCTTTTTCATACTGCTCTTTTGCCTTCATCACTTCCTCATGCTTAGGCTCTAATACTGCATCAAATCGCCTGATGACAAACATCGGCAGTATTATCTTTCTATAATCTCCCACATCATATACATCTACCAGACAATCATTTGCGATTCCCCATATAAATGATTTTAGTGTGTTATATGTCGATTGATTCATAATTGCTCCATTCTATACGATATATTCCTCTGTTCGAGGCTCTCTCGCCAATATTTTTAATGTCTGCAATCTGTATTTCATTGCTGTATAATTCACGTCAAACCGATTTGCAGACTCTTTAATTGCACTTTTAACTCCATAATCTGTCAACGATATAAGACTGTTTCCTATTGTCTGTCCCATAGTTTCTGCAAAAGTGTTTATTACTGCTTCCTTAGGCATAAGAAATGCTGCTGCACAATAGTTTGCCTGATATTCAATGATATCGATTGCTGTCATATTTCTGACTCTTTCTGTATGATTTTTAAAAGACTTCTGCGTACACATTTTCGTGTAATCTGCGCCCTTATTACGAAAGCATCTCGGATGTAATATCTGATGGAAACATTCGTGTATTACAGTAAAGTTCTCTCTTCCAATATTGCCACTTTCCTGCAATGCCTTATCTATCACTATCGTACCTTTATCAACCTTAATGCGCTTAGGCAACATACCTTTTTCATAATGATCACCAGGCCATGACCACATTGACACATCATAAAATGCAGTCATTCCAAGCACACTTAAATCCGGTGTAATATAAAACCAGTCTGGTGTGCAACCTATCAAATCCACAATGTCATATACATCTATGTGTTTAGCTCTTACTATTCTCTCTTTATCATACTTCTCTGTTAGCTCATTTGCCTTTGCTTCAAGCTGAGAAGGTGAATATTCAAAATACTTCACTTCTTTGCTTCTTTCTCCTTCTCTTCAAGCATCTTTATTACATCCATCCAATCCTTATCACCAAGACCCAAATCTCTTGCCTTTCTAAGTGCAACACGTGCATTATCTGTTTCCATAATATATTCAGGTAAATCCGGCGATACAGAATTATCTTTTGCCAATGCAGCATAATCATACATTGTATTTGCTTCATCTTCGGTGAGTTCCAATGCCTCTGCAATTTTAGCTAATTTCTCTTTATCTGGTGGATATCTTCTGGATTTTTCCATATCACTCATATATGCTGGTGCAATCTCCAGAATTTCAGCCAGTTTTCTTAAATTTATCTTCTTTTCTTCTCGTTTGTTTCGCACAAACTTTCCAAAACGTTCATCCATTTGATTACCTCATTCTACCATTATGCTTGTTCGCTAAAACCTAACAATATATTAACATCATCAACCATAAATTACAATCCTTTCCTAGCTTTATATAGCTATCTTTTTATCTCATTCTTTCAATTACTTTCCCCACACTTTCCAAAAACCTCTCCAGCAGATTAACCCCATCAATTACAAATTGCCTCTAAAATTCATAAACCTTCTCCAATAACCCCTTTAGTTCTTAACGAACTTGTCTTTTATGAATACAAAAATACAGTTGCTATTTTATATATGTCTTTTCCAAATTTATATTTTCATTTATATTCTTCATATATTCCTTAACATCCTCATCCAACATTTCTTTTGCATCCTCTGCTCGGTCAACCAATCTCTCATATGCATCCATCTCCATTCTAATTCTGTTAAACTTGCTTAATACATCATCAACATTTTCTCCGTTTAAATCTTTCAGCAATCTTTTTTCCAAACTCTTTGCATTTTTCTCCTGCTTTTTTAACTTCACGATTTCCTCTTTCAGCTTTTTCCTTCCCCCTAATAACCTGTATTCTTTTCTTTCAATCTTCTCCTCCAACTCCTTAATAGTCATATGTGTTTTGTTTAAATTTCTATTATTTTCCACTAATCTGTCAACGTTTCTTGCATACTGCTCATACTCTTTTACAGACATAGGAGCCTTTGGTCCAATGGCATTCTTAAATATTTTGATTAATCCCTTTAGACAATCACAGGCTAGTCTCACTGCCTTTTCAAAAACCTCTGCTATTATTCCCACACTGCTACTTTCCATGGTTGATTTATTTTTATTCAAACCTCTAACTGTTTTTGTTTCCATCTTTCCAAATTTTCTTACTGTCTTAAGAATTTTTTCTTCCTTAATGGTTCTTATGTGTTTTCTTGGAACGTCATAGAACAATGCTTCATCAACTATACCATTCCACTTCATTCTCGTATTATTGTTTTTCCTTATCTGCTCTGCTTTGGGATTATTCTTCCCAATCTTCTTAGTCGGCAAATAAATGTCTCTATTGCTAAAAACCTGCAGTTTATCTTTGTCCTGCAGAAAAGAATTTATGTGATCCGTGTACAGTATCTTAACTCCTTTTAGAAATGACCTTGCCTTAAATTCTGCCTTCTTCTTTGAAAATCTTGTATACTCATAAACTTCCCCTTTTTTTATAATGCTACAGCCTTTTCTTACCTTTCCATCAACATCAAGAATCTCTTTTTTTGTTCTTACGTGTTTTCCATTTTCATCATAAAACATGTTTCTTGTGGCAACTTTCTCTAGACTGTTTTTCAATTCTTCCCTTTCAGAAAATATTAAGTGAATATGTAGGTTTGTTTTTGTTTTATTATGATGCATTGCCGCAATGCAGTTTACTCCATATGATTTTCTAAACAATTCCGTGAAATCCTTAAGTACCTTTTTCTTATCCATGTTGCAGAATGGTTCAGGCAATGCAATTATCAATTCTCTTGATTCAATACACTTACCCGAACTTCCGCTTTTCTTAAATTCCAGTCTGTTGCATTTGACAAGTTCCGACCAGAATTTTTCATCTGCCGTATCATATACTGCATATAAATTTTCCTGCCTTTTAGGATTTGTAATATAATCAATTCTGCCTTTTAAATTAGTTAGCTTGCTTATCTGTATAAATGAATTTCTTGTCATAAATCTGTTCCTCCTATTCTTCTAATCTTCTAAATTCAAATAAAATAAAAAGCCCCCTGCAAGGGCGAAATATAAACCCTTAAGAGCATAAAATACGAAGTATTTTGTGCGATGGGTGTATTTCGCTCTCAAACGCCGAGGGCTTATATGGTTGCTTCATCTTTTTTCTTTTTCCGTTTACACAACTTATTTTGCTAATTTTATTTGTTCCTTTACCTGCGGGTGTCACCCACAGGTCTTAATCATCAAAGGCAACTACCAACGGAAATCCTCCGGTATTCCTTTCCGATTAAGATAAGCTATTCTGTTACTCTCTCTTTCTTCATCCGTACCGGCCGTTAAGCTCTTCGTATATAAATCTCTAGTAATAAGCCTGTCCATCTTTTCAACCAGTCCTTCACTGATTTCCTCACGTAAATCTTCTCTGTCAAAAATAAAATACTGATACATCATTCTGAACAAATCTTCATCTATCATCATTTTCTTATTTTTCTTTTCCATTTTTCCTCCAATCTAACCCAAATTGTAAACACATAATAAAACAATTTATTTTTTTAGTTTTCTCATCACTGTTTACAGTTTGCCGTTTACATTAAATTCACATTTCCCATAAATAAAGGATTTTCTCACTGTTTTCATGTAAACAGTCCGATTTTTCAGTCACTGTTACTGTTTACAAATCAACCGCCATTTCCAAAATCACAGACTGTTTACATTCACTGTTTACAAATATTAAACCTCTTACTGTCGGTCACGCTTTCGTATTGTTAAACCTCGGGACTTCAGGTCCCGAGGTCCCAACTCCAAAAGAAAGTGACATCATGTCGGGAAGTTTAAATCCTACACATCAAAAGGCAGCTGAACATTTTCATCAACTTCCACAAATTCATCAATATGTTTTCTCTTCCATCCTCTCTGGGTTCCATACTTTTTAAATCTATGAGTTGATATTGATTCCCAATCATTTGAAAATTCGTTTCTCATAATTGCTCCGATTTCTTTTGATTCATAAGGCTTAGGCTCTTCATTTTCATGGTGAAATGCCAATTCATAAATCATTGAGGAACATACATAATCCTCTTTTGTTGTTTCAAGGAAGTTTCCAATTATGCCAACCTTTGTATCTTCCGGCATACAGTTCTTCTGCATTTCTATTAACTCTTCCGTAAGTTCCTTATTAAATACAAGTTTCGTATTAACACCTCTGTGATACATGTCCATAATTTCTGCCCAACACTGTTCCATATAACTTCTTGTTTCCTCCTCATCTTCAAGGGGATGTTGCTCTGCCTTTTCCTTATCAACAAATACAGGTATAAATCTTCTGTTACCTGACCTGTCAAAAGGTAAAAAGTCAGCATTGTTGGACGAACCAACGAATATGCACTGTCGTGGTCTGTCTTCCGGATGTGTTTCATAGGGAACCTTATATGTTTCACTCTGACGGCTTAAAAATGACTTTATTTCCTCAACACTTCTTGCGTTGCAGGTTGCAAGCATTTCTGCCATTTCAATAATCCAGTGTCCCTGAATTTTTCTGAATACATTTTCATCATCAAGTTTTCTTAAATCATCTGAAAACCATTCATTTTCCATTGTGAGAAATCTTAAAAAACTGGATTTTCCTGCTCCCTGTCCGCCAACTAAACAGACCATATATTCAAACTTGCATCCGGGATTATATACTCTTTGTACCGCTCCCATCATCATGATTCTTGTAGCCTCGTAAATATAATCGCTTTCCTCTGTCCCAAGATATTTTGGAAGAAGATGTCTTACTCTCACAACTCCATCCCATTTAAGACTTTCCAGTTTTTCAATAATGGGATGGTAATGATTGTTGTTACCCACGATATCAATTGCCCTCTTAATGTTCTTATCTCTTGTAATGCCATATAGTTTTTCCATTCTAAGCATTATGTTGTTAAAATCAGTATCCGTAAAAGTCTTTGAACGTCTTCTCCAATCCATTTCCTTTACTATGTCTGTTTTACAGGAAAGTTCGTTACGTCTTATTGCACCCTTTAGTAATGGGTCATTATTAAGAACCGTTATGGCATTTGATATAGTCTGTCGCACCACACCATCAGGTCTTTTTTCAAGACTGTTTCTTACGGCTCTTATTTCATCATTTTCGTTATCTGTATCCTCCGTTTTGGAGGATTCATTTATTGTATTATCATTCATCGTCAGTCCTCCTTTTTAAAAATTTCTTGTTACGGAAGGTATTCCCTGCTATAATCTAATTGCGTTATTGATGTAGCAGGGATACTCTCCTTGTTATGTGGAAAAGTCCTATTTTACTTAGGGCTTTTTTCTTTGTCTGGATTCCACAAATATTCAGCTGCATCAAGCATTTTAATAATTGCCGATACCATTGCCTTATACTGTTCTTCCAAACCGTAAAGCTTCTCTTCATTGATTGATACCTCATTATTCATAAATTCATTCGATAAATTTTTAAGAGTTTTCTGCATTTTTTCAAGCTCTCCTACCAACGGATATATTGTCTCTTTCTTGCCAACTACACAAAGATGATTGTAAATACTTGCTTTAACAAAATAGTCCTGCTTCAACATTCCGCTTGCTTTAATATTGGCTTCAATCTGCATTCTTTCCATTTCACTAACCCTAAAACTAATTGTCGTTTTTTTATGTACTCCCGGCATATCAAACCTCCATTATAAATCTTCTAACATATCAACGAGTTTATCCTGACTATCCGGATATAAATGACTATAAGTATTAAGCGTTGTCTCAATCTTTTCGTGTCCAAGTCTTTCCTTTACTTCTAGCGGTGAGCATCCCTTATTTATAAGCAATGATGCGTGAGAATGACGCAAGTCGTGTAATCTTATTTTCTTTACTCCTGTCTTCTTTACAATCCTCTCCATTTCATGAGTTAGATAACTCTTGGTAAATGAAAATATTCTGTCAGTTGGCATAATTCCATATAAGGAATTAAAATACACTTCTAAATCATCCCTTAGAAACTTCGGAATTTTTATCTGTCTTTTGCTTTTTTCTGTTTTGGGTGTTGATATTACATCCTTACCATCAATTCGTTGAAAAGATTTGTTAATATCAATTCTTCTTGTCTCCAAATCAACGTCTTTATAAGTTAATGCCAACAGTTCTCCTATTCTCATTCCAGTCCAATAAAGCATCTGAAAAGCAATGTATGATACTTCCTTATCCTTTGTGCCTTCGATAAATACCTTATACTCGTCTAATGTCCAGAATTTCATCTCCTCTGCTCTGCCCTTGCCTATTGAACCTGCTTTTCTACATGGATTGCTGGGTAAACCTCTAAAATTAACAGCATAATTAAACATTGCACTTAACTGATTGTTTACTGTTTTAAGATACGTTTGCTTATAACCTTTCCCTAACAATTCATTTTGCCATTTTCTAATATCCAAAGGTGTTATTTCACTTAACAGTTTATTTTGAAAATATGGTCGTATCTTATACTCAATTATGTATTTCTTTGTTTTCATAGTGTTGTCCTTAAGTCTCTTTTCCATATCTTCATAATATTCATCAATAAACTGTCCAAATGTTAATGAAGTATCACACTTTTGTTTTTGCAAAAAATTCATTGCCCATTCCTGTGCTTCACTTTTTGTCTTAAATCCTCTCTTAAATTTCTTTTTGCGTATGCCCTGCCAGTCAGTGTAATAAAACTGCACATACCATGTTCCCTTTTTCTTGTCTTTAGTTAAATTCACTGTGCATTCCTCCTTTACTTTTTTTAATTTCTACTTTTTTAATTTCTGAATGTTTCTACTGTATTACCTGCAAGCCATAATATTTTTCTTCAAAATATTTCTTTGGAACTTTTCCGGCAATAATGCGATAACCATTTTCCTGCAACTCTTCATTTAACTCATGGATTGTCTTATAAGCTGTTGCCCTTGATACTCCAAGAATTTCCATAATCTGAGTTGCTGTTAAATATGTATTTGTAACATTAACCATAGTCCTTACCTCCTCATCTTTATATTTCACAACCCCAAACGTTTTCAGATACATTTGTTTCTGTTGTGTTGTATTTCATTATACAGATACTTTTGTATCTTGTCAAATATTTTTTTATGTTTTTTTATATAGTATTACTAAATGGACAGATTAGTGTTATTCTGCTAAAATACAATATTTTTGACACTTTTATAATATTTTGATACAATGTTTAACAGCAGATACAATTGTATACGTTAGGAGGATATGTTATGACAATTGGCGAGAAGATACGTACTTTAAGAAACTCTAGAGGTTATTCTCAAAAACTTTTAGGCGAATTAGCCGGAGGAATCAACGAAGTTACTATTAGAAAATATGAGGCTGGAGACAGAAATCCTAAACCGGACCAATTAGAAAAGATTGCACGTGCTCTAGGCACTTCTGTTATATATTTTATGGAATCAAACATAGAAACCGGAGCTGATGTTATGGCATTACTCATGCAGCTTGATAGAAATGTTGGATTAAAATTTGACTATAAAGTTGTTGCAGGTAAGATTGACCCTGCATCCATAAATATTAGTTTTGACAATAATCATATCAATGAACAGCTTGTAGAATATATTCTTGCTATGGAATTTTTAAGAAGAGGAACTACTGCTTGTAAGGAAAACCCTGAATATTCAGATGATACCAAAATTAATTTTTTGAAAAGCTACGAAGAAGACTATGAAGGTCTCAAACAGGAGTTATTAAATGATCAGGAGATTATTAAGGTAGACAAAGATATATTTGAGCTATAGATATGAGAAAACGGAGCAGTGTGAATGCTCCGTTTTTTGGAGACTGCATTACAATAATTCAATCTCTATATCTCGTATATTTGCCATATCTATAATTTCATTTTTAAATTTTATATTATTATCTATTTTTTTACCTAAATATATTTTTTTAGGGGCTAAAAAATCAAAGAATTTACCATCGTCCTTTTCTGGTGGCAACTCTGCATACTCACAAAAAATTCTCCACTCACTTTCTTTTGCGTATGGAACTATATTTTTTGTCATACAAGATAATATATATTTTTTTCTCATCAATGTATCATCATCAATTTCAGCATATTCTTTTGGGCCCAAAAAAATTTCAGAATCTGAATCTCGATTTTCAACATACCGTACTGGAAAAAATATCAATCCTTGACCCCTTAAAGTTTTTAATACTTCTTCAAAATCATATTCCAAACAAATTCCCTCATGATTATTAGCATATTTTTCCCACATATAATCAGTCATTTTATCTGTCATACAACCTATTAAACACATATTGCGTACATTATCTTTCATCTGAATATACTTTTGATTTTCTTTTACTTCTTTTACTATTTTGTCATAAAATTCTGAAGTAAATAGTTTTCTAACTTTTTTATATTTATCACGACTCCTTTCTGTAACAGTATACTTGACTAATGCCTCTACATCATCTATACATTTGCAATCACCTTCATCTTCATATAGTTTTGGTCTACACAGGAAAATATTTGATTGTCTAATAGAGTCTATTTCTCTACTCAACGGTAGTCGGAATCTATACAATTTTTTTGTTTTATTACGTTCAAATAATTCTAATACGTTGTTAATTGCCTTATCAAAATCATTATATTTATACGCATATAAAACAGCCTTTTCTCTTATAATCAATTCATTACGTGTCATTTTATCCCCTTAATTAATTATTTTGTATTACATTTATTAACATTTTAGAATCAAAATAGAATCACTCTTATATAAAAGCATCCCACAACTCCTATAAATAAAGGCTTTGTGGGATTTTTGTGTCTATTCAAACTCTATAGTTCCAGGTGGCTTACTCGTCAAATCATACATTACTCTGTTGACTCCTCGCACCTCATTTATAATTCTGCTCATTACCTTTGATAATACTTCGTAAGGTATTTCTGCAGCTTCTGCTGTCATAAAATCTACAGTATTTACTGCACGGAGTGCAATGGCGTAGTCATATGTTCTTTCATCACCCATTACACCTACGCTTCGCATGTTTGTGAGCGCTGCAAAATACTGTCCGATTGTTTTGTCCAATCCGGCATTTGCAATTTCCTCGCGGTAAATTGCGTCTGCATCCTGTACCATTTTAACTTTCTCGGCTGTTACTTCACCGATGATACGGATTCCAAGTCCCGGTCCCGGGAATGGCTGGCGGTATACAAGATAATCAGGTATGCCCATTTCTAAGCCGGCTTTTCTTACTTCGTCCTTAAATAAATCACGAAGTGGTTCGATTATTTCCTTAAAATCTACGCAATCAGGTAATCCTCCTACATTGTGATGTGACTTGATTACTGCTGATTCTCCACCTAAACCACTTTCAACAACGTCAGGATAAATTGTTCCCTGTACAAGGAAGTCAACTGCTCCGATTTTCTTTGCTTCTTCTTCAAATACACGGATAAATTCTTCTCCGATAATTTTACGCTTCTTTTCAGGTTCAGTTACTCCTGCTAATTTGCTATAGTAACGTTCCTGTGCATTTACACGAATAAAGTTTAAGTCATATGGACCATCAGGACCAAATACAGCTTCTACTTCATCTCCTTCATTTTTACGAAGTAAACCGTGGTCTACAAATACACATGTAAGCTGTTTTCCAATTGCTTTTGAAAGCATTACTGCTGCAACAGATGAATCTACACCACCTGATAATGCACACAATACTTTCCCATCTCCAACTTTTTCGCGGATTGCCTTAATTGATTCCTCTACAAATGAATCCATTCTCCATTCACCTGAGCATTGGCATACTCCACGAACAAAATTGTAAAGCATCTTTGTTCCTTCCTGTGTATGAAGTACTTCAGGATGGAACTGTATTGCATAAAGTTTCTTATCTGCATTTTCTGCTGATGCACAAGGGCAGTCCTTTGTATGAGATGATATTTCAAATCCAGGTGCTACCTTTGATATATAATCAAAATGACTCATCCAACAAATTGTTTTAGGTGAAACACCTTCAAATATCTGTGAATTTGTTTTATCTACGATTACTTCTGTTTTACCGTACTCGCGAACGTCTGCACGTTCTACCTTTCCTCCTAAAACATGCATCATAAGCTGTGCTCCGTAGCAAAGTCCTAAAACAGGAACTCCCATTTCAAATAATTCCTTTGAATATGTTGGAGAATCAGCTTCATAACAACTATTAGGTCCTCCGGTTAAAATAATTCCCTTTGGATTCATAGCTTTTATTTTTTCAATGTCAGTCTTATAAGAATAAATCTCACAATATACATTGCATTCACGAACTCGTCTTGCAACCAGCTGATTATACTGGCCACCAAAATCAAGTACGATTACTAATTCTTTCTTCACTATAATTCCTCCTAATTAATATGTGTTTCCACTTAAATCGTTGGCTAATTTTCGAAAACATTTATTAAAACTAAACTTTATTCATTTTGTTTTCTCCTATAATGACTTTAACCAATTTATTGTAAAATACGATAAATGCTATTAATATCATTAATTGTATTTTTTTCAAATCATTAACAATTCTACATTATTTTTAATATTAAAACAAGTAGGCTATTGTTAAAACCATAACAATATAAACCTTTTCTTAAATTAACAAAGCACCTGACATTTATTAATATCAGGTGCTCGTATTTAAATACCTTACTTCTAAAATTGATTCATTAGCTGCAGATCAAACTTCATTAATCATTAATCTTATATGAAACTATATTCCCTTACTTTACTTTCGATTTATCATACCTAATCAAAATCGTGTTTCAAAAATACCATCTGCAAATAATTTAATATATCTACATATATAAAGATGTTATCTTTCAAATCTCTGTAACAACTTTGCCACTTGGAGATCAATAACCATCCTTCAATCCACTCTCTTCTTACAACTCTTCCGATCCGTTGTACCTTATGTAGATAATCCGGTAACTCCTTTCTTACCTATATTTGACTAATATTCACTCGATTCCAATTGTTCTGTTTTCCTAGTACGGATTAAATAAATATTGGAGTCTCTCGTTTTCTCCTATAGGACTTTTTCCCATTAAACATTCCTCTTGGATACTTACTTAATTTTCATCTCATGACACGTTCTAATGATAATTTTTAGAAGCCTTACGGTATTAATTTCTTATTAAGTTTTAATGTACTTTTCCTTTAACTTGTAACTATAATCTAGCACATTTTTATGCAGTTTTAAAGGGTTTAAAAACATGTTTTTAATCTTTGTAACCATTGCTGTTTTTGGCCTTTTTAAATCCTTTTTATTTTCCTGTTTTTTATGAAAAATACACAATATTTTAAAATGTCAACTTTATTATTTTTTGTCTTTTTCCAAATACTGTTTTACGTATTTTGCAGTATAAGATGTAGGGTGTTTTGCTACCTCCTCAGGAGTTCCCGAAACTACAACAGTTCCACCTCTGTCTCCTCCGTCAGGACCCATGTCAATAATATAATCTGCGGTTTTAATAACATCAAGATTATGCTCTATTACAACTACCGTGTTTCCTTCGGCTGCAAGCCTTTGTAGAATTTCTACTAACTTGTGTACATCTGCAAAATGAAGTCCTGTTGTAGGTTCATCAAGTACATAAATTGTTCTTCCCGTACTTCTTTTACTTAATTCTGTAGCAAGTTTAATTCTCTGAGCTTCTCCACCGGATAATGTAGTTGATGGCTGTCCTAATTTAATGTATGACAATCCAACATCGTATAAAGTCTGTATCTTGTTATGAATTTTTGGTACATTTTTGAAAAAGTCCAATGCCTCCTCAACTGTCATATCAAGTACATCGTATATGCTCTTTCCTTTATACTTAACCTCTAATGTTTCACGATTATATCTCTTTCCACCACATACTTCACATGGCACATAAACATCTGGAAGGAAATGCATTTCTACCTTTAAAATACCATCACCTGAGCAAGCTTCACAACGGCCGCCTTTAACATTAAAACTAAAACGACCTTTCTTGTAACCTCGCTCCTTAGCATCCATTGTATTTGCAAATAAATCTCTAATAGTGTCAAATACCCCTGTATAAGTTGCCGGATTAGAACGTGGAGTTCTTCCTATTGGAGACTGATCAATATCAATAATTTTATCTAACTGCTCTACTCCCTCTATTGTCTTATGCTTTCCGGGAATATATCTTGCTCTGTTTAACTGTTTTGCAAGAGATTTATATAAAATTTCATTTACAAGTGAACTCTTACCTGAACCTGAAACACCTGTTACACATGTAAGCACTCCTGTAGGAATTTTTACATTTATATTTTTTAAATTATTTTCCTTTGCTCCAACGATTTTTAGCCAACCTGTCGGTTTTCTTCTTGTTTTTGGAACAGGAATCTTTATTTCACCACTTAAGTATTTTCCTGTAATTGAGTTTGGATTCTTCATAATATCTTCAGCCGTTCCGGTAGCTATAACTTCACCTCCGTGGGCTCCTGCTCCCGGACCTATATCTACTATGAAATCTGCTGCTCTCATTGTATCTTCGTCATGCTCAACTACTATCAATGAATTACCCAAATCACGCAAATGTTTAAGTGTTGCAAGTAACTTATCATTGTCATTCTGATGAAGACCTATACTTGGTTCGTCTAATATATAAGCGACTCCAACAAGCCCTGACCCTATCTGGGTTGCAAGACGTATTCTCTGAGCTTCTCCACCGGATAATGTTCCCGTTGCTCTTGAAAGACTTAAATAGTCCAATCCTACATCAACCAAAAACTTGAGTCTTCCCTTTATTTCTTTAAGAATTTCATCGCCGATTTTATGTTGCATTTCTGACAGTTCAACATTTTCCAAAAACTCTCTTAAATCCCTAACAGGCATTTCTGTCATCTCATAAATATTCTTATCTGCAATTGTTACAGCAAGCGATTCTTTTTTTAATCTTTGTCCGCCACAATTCTTACACGGTGTAATTCTCATGTATGTCTCATATTCTGCCTTTGTTGATTCTGCACTTGTTTCTCTATATCGTCTTTCAACATTTCTTATAAGCCCCTCAAATGCAATATCATAAACACCTTCTCCACGCTGTCCTCTATAATGAACAGGCACGGAAACTCCATTTGTTCCATATATCAAAATATCATGAATTTCCTGTGGATAGTCTTCAAATGGTGTATCTAAATCAAAATTATATTTTTTACCTAAAGCCTTAAGAATGGCATTTGCAAAGCTCTTACCATCATTTGCACTCTGCCACCCAAGAACAACTATCGCTCCCTGATTAATACTTAAACTTTTGTCAGGAATCATTAAATCCTCATCAAACTCCATCTTATATCCTAATCCATAACAATCAGGACACGCACCAAACGGATTATTAAACGAAAAACTTCTCGGCTGAATTTCATCAATACTAATTCCACAATCCGGGCATGAAAAATGCTGACTAAATGTCATTGGTTCTCCATCAATTACATCGATAATCATTAAACCATCTGCTAATTTAAGTGCATTATCAATAGAGTCATTAAGTCTCTTTTCCATTCCTTCTCTAATTGCAAGTCTATCTACAACTATTTCAATATTATGCTTTATATTCTTATCTAATGTTATGTCTTCTGTTAGTTCGTACATATTTCCATCTACACGAACACGTACATATCCACTTCTTTTCGCTCCTTCAAGCACTTTTTCATGACGTCCTTTTCTTCCTCTAACAACCGGTGCAAGAACCTGAATCTTTGTTCTTTCAGGAAGTGCCATTATCTTATCCACCATTTCATCAACAGTCTGTTTTTTTATTTCGCGGCCACATTTCGGGCAATGCGGAATACCTGCTCTCGCAAATAAAAGTCTTAAATAGTCATATATTTCCGTAACAGTTCCAACTGTAGAACGTGGATTTCTATTTGTTGACTTCTGGTCTATTGAAATTGCCGGAGGAAGTCCTTCTAAACTTTCTACCTGTGGTTTTTCCATCTGTCCTAGGAATTGTCTTGCATAAGAAGATAATGATTCCATATATCTTCTCTGCCCCTCAGCATAAATTGTATCAAATGCAAGAGACGATTTACCTGAGCCACTAAGACCTGTCAATACGACAAATTCATCTCTTGGAATATCTATATCTATATTTTTTAAATTGTGCTCTGCTGCACCTCTGATTTTTATATATTTTTTATTATCCAATTGTCTGTCCTCTCTACATGCAGGGTGTTCTGAATATTAATTAAAAATAACAAGCTGTAAATTCACTACAATTATTATAATTATATTTTCTCTCAAACCTCTTACACTATGCCTATATTCAAATCTGTTTAATTCAAATATTTTCGCAAATCTGCTATCTTATCTCTAAATTCTATTGCTGACTCAAAATCAAAATCAGCTGCTGCCTTCTGCATTTTCTTTGTCAGCTTATCTATCAATTTGCGAATTTCCTTTGGATCCATTGATTCCGGATCTTTCTCAATATCATTAATCTTCTTGTCCACTTCTTTTGAAATACTAATAAGGTCACGCACTGCTTTAATAATAGTTTTTGGCGTAATTCCATGCTCCCTATTGTACTTCATCTGTATATCTCTACGACGATTTGTCTCATCTATGGCAACCCTCATTGAATCTGTAATCTTGTCCGCATACATGATTACATGTCCTTCTGCATTTCTTGCTGCACGACCTATCGTCTGAATAAGTGACGTCTCAGATCTTAAAAATCCTTCCTTGTCTGCATCAAGTATCGCTACCAAGGCAATTTCAGGAATATCAAGACCTTCCCTTAAAAGGTTAATTCCTACAAGTACATCAAATTGGTCAAGTCTCATATTTCTTATAATTTCTGCTCGCTCCAATGTATCTATGTCCGAATGAAGGTATTTAACCCTGATTCCAACTTCCTTCATATAGTCAGTCAAATCCTCTGCCATCCTCTTAGTCAAAGTAGTAACTAATATTTTATTCTTCTTTTCTACTTCTTTATTAATTTCAGAAATTAAATCATCTATCTGCCCTGCAACCGGTCTCACTTCAACCTCAGGATCCAAAAGACCTGTAGGTCTGATAACCTGTTGTGCTCTTAATAACTCATGCTGGCTCTCGTATTCTCCCGGTGTTGCCGAAACAAACATAATCTGATCAATCATGCTTTCAAATTCATCAAAATTAAGTGGTCTGTTATCTTTTGCTGATGGAAGTCTGAATCCATAATCCACCAGTGTTGTCTTTCTTGACTGGTCGCCTGCATACATTCCTCTAATCTGTGGAACTGTAATATGCGATTCGTCTACTATTATTAGAAAATCATCTCCAAAATATTCCATTAATGTATGAGGTGTCGCACCCGGCTCTAATCCTGCCATATGTCTTGAATAATTCTCTATGCCTGAGCAAATTCCGGTTTCCCTAAGCATTTCCATATCAAAATTAGTACGCTCGGCGATTCTTTGTGCTTCAATCAGCTTATCCTCACTCTTAAAATAAGCTACCTGTTCTGCCAGTTCCTTCTCAATTGCCGCAATCGCACCTTCCATCTTTTCAGGTGGAATAACATAATGAGAATTAGGGAAAATTGCCACATGTTCCAGTCTGTTCTTAACTTCACCTGTTAATGTATCAATTTCCGTTATCCTGTCCACCTCATCTCCAAAAAATTCTATACGGACTGCCGTGTCGCCATATGAAGCCGGAAACACCTCAACAACATCTCCTCTTACGCGAAAAGTACCACGCTTAAAATCCATATCGTTGCGATCATATTGTATCTCTATTAATTTTCTTATTACTTCATCTCTATCCTTAATCATTCCCGGTCTTAGGGAAACAACCATATTCTTATAATCAATCGGATCTCCTAAGCCATAAATACAGGAAACTGACGAAATAATAATAACGTCTTTTCTTTCCATCAAAGCCATTGTTGCCGAATGTCTTAATTTATCTATTTCATCATTTATTGCCGAATCTTTTTCTATATAAGTATCTGTACTTGGCACATACGCCTCCGGCTGATAATAATCATAATAGGAGACAAAATATTCCACTGCGTTATTTGGAAAAAATTCTTTAAATTCACCATATAACTGAGCTGCCAAAGTCTTGTTATGAGCAATAATCAGCGTTGGTTTATTAAGTTGTTGTATAACATTCGCCATTGTAAATGTCTTACCTGAACCTGTTACACCTAATAAGGTTTCACACTGATTACCTTTTTTAAATCCTTCAACTAATTCTTCTATTGCCTGGGGCTGATCCCCTGTCGGCTTAAATTCTGATACTAATTCAAAATGATCCATAAAATACCTCTGTTATATTTATCCCCTTATTTTATGTGATGCCAGAGTCAAAAGGTCTAAGTCCACATGAGTTTGCCCACAAATAAGGGTCGCCCTGCAAACGAATTTTATAAAGAGTTGATAAATAGCATTATTTGCTCACAAATAGAGGCTTTCGCCCTAGCATCATATTATTTCATTATAAAACTTTTACTCTATTCGATATCTTCTTAGTATTGCTACCTGATTAGTATATCATTCAGGCAAAAAAAAGTACAGAACAAAATCGAACTTTTGTTCTGTACGCTTTTGACAATTTTTTATTCTTCTGACAATGTATCTATTGCTTTTTGTAACTGGTCATCTCTTTCTGTCTCAGAATTTTCTTCTACTTTAATATCCGGCTCAATGCCTGTTCCCTGAATATTAACTCCACTTGGTGTAAAATATCTCTGTATCGTAAGTTTTATTGCCGAACCGTCAGATAATGGCATTATTGTCTGTACAATTCCTTTTCCAAATGATGTATACCCTATTATTGTACCTGCCTTAAAATCTTTAATTGCCCCTGCAAAAATCTCTGCTGCACTGGCACTGTTTTCATTCTGTAAAACAACCATAGGCATATCAAGGCAATTTGCATCAGATTTTTGTTCTTCTTTATTGCCATCTTTATCCTCAGTGTACACCAAAACTCCCTCAGGCAAAATATCATCTAACATATTTACTACAGTTTTATACATTCCACCCGGATTATCTCTAACATCAAAAATAATAGACTTCATTCCCTGCTTCTTTAAACTTTCCAAGCCCTCTTTAAACTGATTGTATGTAACCTCATCAAATTCTGTTATCTGCATGTATCCTATATTATTATCAAGCATTTTTGTTTCTATTGTAGGAACATTAACTTCATCTCTTTCAATTTCCATATCAATGTACTTTGATGTAGATGGACGATATACTGTGACTTTAACCTTAGTTCCTTTATCTCCTTTCATCTTTGCAACAACGGAGCTTAAATCTTCACCGGTTACTTCTTCATCTTCTACTTTATATATAATATCCTTAGCTTTAACACCCGCTTTATCTCCAGGTGCTCCGTCAAATACTCTAACTGCAGTAATTACTCCCGTATCATTATTCTGGCTAACAACAACACCTATTCCACAGTAGCTTCCGCTAGTACTTTCAAGCAATGACTGATATTCTTCTTTTGTATAATACACAGAATATGGATCATCTAATCCATTTAAAAGACCTTTATAAATACTGTCTTTTATTTTTTCATCATTCTTATTGTCATTGTAATCCAAATAATAATCATCAATCAATTTATTTAGATAATTCATCTTTGTCTGTACTTGTGATGCAATGTTATCTGAGCTATTTGTCTTAACTATTGTTGAAATTGTACCTGCTGCAAATCCACCTCCAAATACAAACACAACAACCAAAATTACGCCTATTATTTTAGCAGCTTTCTTCTTTTTCATGATTTATATGTCTCCTTATAATAGTTATTTATATTTTTGCCGTATATAACAGAACAAAGGCACCCACTATTTTATCTTAGTAGTGTGCCTTCGTTTTCTTTATTTGCTCACGTAATTCCAAGGACTTACATATGCCCCATTTAATCGTACACTAAAATGCAAATGATTTCCTGTTGACGAACCTGTTGTTCCTACAAGCCCTATAACGTCTCCCGCACTTACATTTTGTCCTGCTGATACAATTAATGCAGAACAATGCATATATACAGTATATACACCATTGCCGTGATCTATTCCAATCCAGTTTCCTGCTGTTGTACTATAGTTTGCCCACGCAACCTGTCCTGATGCGGCTGCCACAATTCTTGTTCCTGCCGGAGCCGGTATGTCTATACCTGAATGATATGACTGTTTGCCTGTAAATGGATCTGAACGGTATCCAAAATCAGATGATACTGTGCTATATCCAGGCAAAGGCCAAATATATCCTGTTGCAGAATTTACGGTATTTTGTGTACTTCCTGCATTGCTGTCAGTATTTGGTTTTGTCTGAGTTACTCCTGTTGAAGCAGAACTCTGTCCTGTACTTTTATTAGCATTCTGAGCTGCAAGTGCTGCTTTTCTTGCTGCCTCTTCTCTTGCCTTTTCAATGCTTTCCATTTCCTGAATAACCTGTTTCTGATTGCTGATTTCATCATCTATATCATCTTTGCTTTTCTTTCCTGCAGCAATCAGGTTATTATATTCTTCCATTTCTTTTTCTTTTGCATCAGACAATATCTGCAAATCGCTCTTTTGTTTTGAAAGCTTTGTTTGCAAATTCTCTAAATTAGTTTTACTGTCTTCTAACGCAACTTGAGTATCAGCAATTTCCTGCTTTGTCTCTTTCATTTTATTTAACATTTTTCTGTCATATGATGAAATTTCTGATATGTATTCTGCCTTATTAAGAAAATCGCCAACACTCTTTGATGACAAAATCAAATCCAACATCTGTGTATCGCCATTTTCATACATAAACTGTATTCTAAGTTTCATCGCAGCATACTGATTCTCTATGCTTGTCTGAGCATTCTCTAATTTTTTCTCATTTTTCTTTATTTTCTTTTCAGTTTTATCAAGTTCATTCTCGTTGTCATACATTTGTTTTGAAATAGCTGAAACCTGAGAATCCACTGTATTAATAAATGTTTTTGCGTCAGCCTTTGATTTTTCCAAACCATTAATCTGCTGTTGAACATCTTCCTGCTCATTCTGCAAATTATTTAATTTATCTTTTTCGTCCTTAATTGTAGCTCTAGACGGCACTGCCGTTCCTATTATTAAGCTAAGGACAAGAAATCCACACAATATCTTGTTTCTTTTTTTCATGAACATTCTCCTCATATATGTGTTGCCCCCTCCCTTCGGTCGGCGACTATTCGTCGGAAACATTTATAGAAAATGAACTTTGTTCATTTTGTTTCCTCCTCCTTAAACCTTTAAGTGCTTTCTAATTGATAAAATACTTCCTACAAATCCAATTCCTGCACCGATTCCTAATCCCATAGGAACCAATACTGCAAAAATTGTGCTCTGTGGTAAAAATACAATTATAGAAGATAATGCGCTAAACTGCTGCATTACGAATTCGACAACCTTTTCATATAACACTTTAATAAGTACTAATGGAATTGTTGCTCCTACTAAACCTATAACTATACCTTCTATGATAAATGGTGCTCTTACAAAAATATTTGAAGCACCAATTAACTTCATTACTTTTATTTCTTTCTTACGAACAGAAATACCAATCATTACCGTATTACTAATAAGGAAAATACCTACAGCAAGCAATACAACAATTATGGCTACAGATGCATATCCAACAAGCCTTCCAAAGCTTGTCATTGCGCTTACTGTTCCTTCTGAATAATTTACTGCTCTTACACCCTCTACCTGAGACATCTCATCTGAAAAGCTTTTCTGGTCTTCTATATTTTTCAAATATACTGTATAAGATGCTGAATTTGCCAATGGATTGTCATCCTTAAATCCTTCTGCTAAATCTTCATTCTGTTTAAAATATTCTACTTTAAAAATATCCCACGCTTCTTCTGCTGAAGTAAATGTGTAATTTGCCACTTTATCATTTGCAGCTATCTGCGCCCCTATGGCATCAATTCCTGCCTGATCTATTCCTTCGTTAAAAAATATAGTAATTCCTACCTGGTCTTCTGCTGATTTTACAATGTACTGGAAATTTACTACAATTGTATAAAACATACCAATCAGAAATACACAGGCAGCTATTGTACTAATCGAAGCAAGTGAAAATAATTTGTTTCTCTTTATATTTACAAGCCCTTGCTTAAGGCAATATAATGCTGTTCTAATTTTCATCTTTAATCCACCTTACTGTCGCTTACCTTTATTCCTTTTTTCATTGTAATTACTCTTTTTTGCATTCGCTCAACTATTTCCATATTATGCGTAACTACAACTACCGTCGTTCCCTGTTTGTTAATCTCATCCAACAATTTCATGATTTCCCATGAATTTCCCGGATCCAGGTTTCCGGTTGGCTCGTCTGCCAACAACAATGCCGGCTTATTTACCAACGCTCTTGCAAGTGCAACTCTCTGCTGTTCACCACCTGATAACTCATTTGGAAATGACTTATATTTTTCAGAAAGCCCAACTAAAGATAACATTCTAGGAACATTTTTCTTTATTTCTCTTGTAGACACACCTATTACTCTCTGTGCAAATGCAATATTTTCATATACATTTCTATCTTTCAAAAGACGGAAATCCTGAAATACAACTCCTACTTTTCTTCTGTATTTTGCAGTCTTTCCTGATCTTAGTTTTCTTAATTCAGTATCGTTTACGATAATTTTTCCTTCTGTCGGTTCTAATTCCTTCAAAAGTAATTTAATAAATGTTGATTTGCCTGAACCGCTTGTTCCTACAACAAATACAAACTCTCCATCTTCAATTTCTATATTAAGGTTACTTAGCGCCGGTGCACCATTACCATACGACTTAGTAACATTTTCAAAAGTAATCATTTTCTTTGTCCTCTCACCCTGCCGTGACTCCTAAAAGCATTTGAAATGCGCAGAAAAACTGCGCATTCCATTATAGCCGTATTTAGAATTCATTCATACTATCCATGTAATTCATATATTTTACTACCATTAATGCAATCTTAAATGTTATTGCATCTTCAAACACTCTTAAATCAAGTCCTGTGCTCTTTTGTAATTTATCTAATCTGTATACAAGTGTATTTCTATGAATATATAACTGTCTTGATGTTTCAGATACATTCAAATTATTTTCAAAGAACTTATTTATTGTTGTAAGTGTTTCTTCATCAAAATCATCAGGTGACTTTCCATTGAAGTTTTCCTTTATAAACATCTTACAAAGAGGAATAGGTAACTGATAAATCAAACGTCCAATTCCTAAGTTGTTATATGCAATAACACTCTTATTGCTATAGAAAATCTTTCCTACATCTAAAGCCATCTTTGCTTCCTTATAAGAACGTGACACTTCTTTTAATTCTGAAATAATTGTACCATATGCAACTGTTGCCTTAACCATTGCTTCTGTATTTAACATATCAACAATTGTTTCTGAAATCTTCTGAACATCTTCATATCCTTGTTTTTCTTCAAGATTCTTAATTAAGATTATGCTCTTTTCATCTACTGCTGTAATAAAATCTTTCTTCTGTGTTGCAAATAATGTTCTGACAGTTTCTAATGCAACACTGTCTTTTTCATTCTTTGTTTCAATAATGCACACAACTCTTCTTGTATCCATGTCTATGTGCAATTTCTTAGCTCTGTTATAAATATCAACCAACAAAAGATTATCTAACAAAAGATTCTTTATGAAATTATCTTTATCAAATCTTTCTTTATACGCTACCAAAAGATTCTGTATCTGGAAGGCTGCCATCTTTCCAATCATAAATACATCATCATTTGCTCCCTGAGCTATTAAAATTAATTCTAACTGGTTCTCATCATATACCTTAAAAAATTGGTATCCCTGAACAGACTGGCTATCTGCCGGTGAACCTGCGAATGCAATTATAGCATCTTTAAACTGGTTTCCAATCTGGGAAGTACTGGCAACTATTTTTCCATCTGTATCAGCAACATATAAGTCAACTCTTGATATGTCTTTTACTCCTTTGATTGTTGATTGTAGTATCTGATTTGAAATCATTCTGTATACCTCTATTTCTTTATAATTTAATGCATCCCAACATTTTGTTTTCTAAGTAATTATAATTTAAAATTATAAATTTTATGTGTACGTAAATCTTTTCTGACTAGAGTTTATCTTTTTATTTCCATCAAAATAAACTCAACACATTCTTATTCTATAGTTTAATATAATTTTCATTAAAAAAAAAGAGAAAATACACTTTTTTTGTGCATTTCCTCTTTTTTTCACATTTATTTCATTTTTACTAGTTTGTGATAACCTGTTCTGTTTCTTTATCAAAGATATGCAACTTTGTAAGATCCATTGCCATTCTTACTTCATCACCAGGTCTAGCCTGTGTACGAGGATTTACTCTTGCTGTACAATCGAATCCTTCTACATCGAAGTATAAGTAAACTTCAGCACCTAATAATTCGTATAATCTGATTGTTGTTGTAAATACACTTTCAGGTGACATTTCAATGAAGCTTTCTTCATCATGAATATCTTCTGGTCTGATACCCATAACAACTGTCTTTCCAACATATCCGCCTTCAACTAAAGCTCTAGCCTGATCAGCTGGTACTGTGATGTACTGTCTTGCCTGACCAATGTGAAGTTTAACATCTTCTCCATCTCTTTCAACTTCAGCGTCGATGAAGTTCATCTGTGGTGATCCCATGAATCCTGCTACGAATAAGTTAACCGGATTATCATATAAGTTCTTAGGTGAATCTACCTGCTGAACTACACCATCTTTCATAACTACGATTCTTGTACCAAGTGTCATAGCTTCTGTCTGGTCATGAGTAACGTAAATGATTGTTGCTCCTAATCTCTTATGAATCTTAGCAATTTCAACACGCATCTGAACTCTTAACTTAGCATCTAAGTTTGAAAGAGGTTCATCCATTAAGAATACCTTAGGATCACGAACGATTGCACGACCCATAGCAACTCTCTGTCTCTGACCACCTGATAAAGCCTTTGGCTTTCTGTCAAGTAAGTGTTCCAAATCAAGAATCTTAGCTGCTTCTTTAACTAATCTTTCAATTTCAGCCTTAGGTACTTTTCTTAACTTAAGACCGAACGCCATATTATCATATACTGTCATATGTGGATACAAAGCGTAGTTCTGGAAAACCATTGCGATATCTCTATCTTTAGGTTCTACATCGTTAACTAACTTGTCTCCAATATATAATTCTCCTGATGAGATTTCTTCAAGACCTGCAATCATACGAAGTGTTGTTGACTTACCACAACCTGATGGTCCTACGAAAATGATAAATTCCTTATCCTTGATTTCAAGGTTAAAATCTTTTACTGCAACAAATCCGTTAGGATATACCTTGCTAATGTTTTTTAATGATAAACTTGCCATAAGTTCCTCCTCTAATATCTAGTGCCTGGCGCAACATACTCCGCAAATCACGCCTCCGTACTCTTCTTTATTACAGTGGTTATTGTAAATCAGCCCCAGAGAAAATTCTATATTGTAAATAGCCAAAATATAATTTTATAATTTGGCTAAATTGTATATCGGCATTATTCTTTTGTTAATTTTATTGAATTTACCCCAATTGACACCTTACGTTCTTTGAGCAATCTGCCGATACCACGCTTAAATTCATTTTTACTCATATTAAAATCATTTTTAATAACTTCCGGTTTTGCCTTATCTGTATATGGCAATTCACCACCCATTGCCTCTATTATTTCATATATTTTCTTTGCATCGTCTTCCATTTGCAAATATGCTTTCTTCTGGAGGCTCAAATCCATCTTGCCATCTTTTCTTACATTTATAACTCTTGCTTCAATCTGCTCACCTATCTGAACATTTCTGTGGAGTTCTCTTTTTAAAAGCATTCCGTGATATTTGTTATCTACTGCTACAAATGCTCCAAATCTTTCATTATAATTGTAAACTATACCTGAAACCTGATCATCTTTCACATATGGCGGATTATCTTCCAAATAATCGTATACATTCATGGTTCCACATAATCTGCTACTCTTATCAATATATAAAGCTATCAAGTATCTTTCACCCGGTCTTACCTGCGTTGTCTGTTCTTTATATGGAAGGAACAAATCTTTTTCAAGTCCCCAGTCAAGATATGCTCCATTTTTTGAAACATCTTTTACTGTAAGCATTGCTACTTCACCTAATGTTAATAGTGGCTGATTTACAGTAGAAATCAGTCTGTCCTCTGAATCTCTGTATATAAATACTTTTATTGAATCGCCAACACTAATATCCTGTGGTACCTGTTTCTTTGGTAACAATACCTGTTCTCTTTCATCCCCAAGATATACTCCTATTGTTGACTTTCTAACTACCTTTAATATCTGATATTTTCCTAATTCAATCATGTGTTTCCGTCCTTTCTGTATCTGTTTTTATTTATAAATATTTAAATGCCTGCCATAATATATTTTCTAACTATTTTTTAATTTTTTAATTTTAATCAGACATTTTATTAATTATTTACGACTTTATTATATTTTATAAGGCGGGAGATTTCTACTCCCGCCTTAATATTTTTATTCATTATTCCTAAAATGTTAGTCTAAAATCATTTATCCTTATTTCTGAGTAATGAATTGTTTTATTTTATAATGCTATTTATTTTGCAGTCTTACCTTTGCCAGTACATTCTCATCTTTATCTTCAAATGTAATTTCAATTTCATTTTCCTCACGATGCAAATATGCTGTCATCATTTCGCCTTCCATAGCTTCCTTATTATAGATAATATCAACCTCATAGTATTCAAAATCTGCCGGTACAAATTCTGCTGCAACCCTTAAGTAATCAGCATTATTCATATGACCATTATTATCTATATAAGTCTTTAGGACTTTAAATTCACCAACTTTTTCCCTTTCAGAAGAGAATTTGATTTTTCTGTCAGCCTTCAAATCATTTATTCCTTCTTCAATTACATATCCTTTTCTTTCTTCCTCGGATACTCTTATGGGATGGCGTGTTTCCATGTCCATTAAAACCCATATACTATCGGCTTCTACTAATTTTTCACCATCTAGCGATTCTATTTGAAATTTTCTGTCTCCATAAAAGCTGCTAAAACTACTTGCTGCCGTTCCAACACGGACTTTTTCGCCATATCTTAACTTCTTTTTTAATGAGATTTTGTATGAAACAAGTATCCATCCTTTGTTAACCTGTTTCATATGCTCAACTCCCATTCCTATGCTTGAAGACTGCATATTAGTGCAATCCTGCAGCAAATTTAAAATTCCATATAGTGGCAAATTTCCATTTCTGTCAACAGCACTGTAGCTTATCATTGTTTCAAATGTATACATATCTTAATATCTTTCTGACCAATCTTTATCCTGATTAGCTGAATTTTTTGTTGTCTGTGGTGCAGTTGTTTCTTCCTGCTTTGTTGTCTCAGCAGGCTTTGTTGTTTCTGGTGTAGTAGTTGTTTCTGGAGCCTTTGTTGTCTCCGGTACAGTAGTTGTTTCAGGTGTCTTAGCAACTACTGTTACTGTTACTTCAACTTCTCTTCTTGTATAAGCAATTCCTCTGTTAGCTGCTGCATATACTACCTTGTATGTTCCGGGAACATTTGAATTAACTGTACCTGTAATGCTTACATTCTTAGCGATATCAATAGCAACGCCCTTAAATGTCTTTAATTCTGAAACATATTTTAATGGTTCAAATATTTCACCCTGATTAATTGTAATGTTAGTGTTTACAGTTAATTTAACTCCTCTGTCAACAACATTGTACTTAACTGTTGTTGTTCTTGTTTTCTTATTATTTCCTGTTACTTTGTATACAACTTTGTAAGTTCCTGCTTTATCAAATGTAACATTTCCCTGTTTTACTCTTACTTTGTTGCCTGCTTCATCAATAACTTTTACCTTGATTTTCTGAGTCAAATCTTTTCCTGATGCTGCCTGTGCTGTTACACCATTTAAAAGATTCTGAGTTGTTGTCATCGCAACTGTCTTTTTCTTTTTATCAACTAAAATCGTAGGTTTCTTATTATCAATAACATTAAATTTAAATGTCTTGCTTGTCTTCTTTCCAAGTTTATCTGTTATTCTATATGTAACTTTATATTTACCAACTTTTGCTGTATTTACTTTTCCTTTTACTTTAACCTTTGCTTCTTTAGCTGTTAATTCATTTCCAGCTGAATCCTTAATTAAAACTAAGTCTTTTACATTAACCTTTGAACCAAGTTTAACTGTAGCTGTTTTAGCTGTTATTGTTGGCTTGTTTCCTCTGAATGGATTCTTTGGGTCTGGGTCTGTTGGGTCCCATGAAGTACGTGATTTTGTTGAAAGTGGTGTAAATGATGGTCTTCCTAATGGATCATCTTTCTTTGTTCCGTTAAAAATAACTACCTTTGTTTTTAATGCACAATTGTCATAAATCCATTTTGCATCTTTGCAAAGTAAACGAACACATCCGTGAGATGCTTTGTTACCCATTACGTTGTATGCTGATACTGACATTGTTGACTTATCACCATTTTTGTAATACCAAACTGAGTGGAAAAGTATTCCATCCCAAGTAATTCTTGTACAGTACTGTGCATAGCAGTTACCAATCATTTCATGCCATTTATATTTTACAGGAGTATAAAATGTTCCTACAGGTGTTTCATTACTTGGAGAACAAATCATAGCCTTAACCGGCTTCCCGTCTTTATCATAGACTGTAACACAGTTTGTCCCTTTATTAACTTTAATAACGTAATCTGTTCTTTCTTCAGCCTGTACCGGTGTACTAAACTGACCAACTGTAGTAACACAAAGTACTAATGAAAGTACTAACATCATTAATTTTTTCTTCATTGTTTCCATAATTCCTTTCCTATAATATAAGGGTTATTTATAATCGTAAAATATTATACACTTTAAATTTTGAATAATCAAATACTATTGGATTTTAATTTTAAATAGGTTATAATCGACTTATTAAAATTGTTTCAATTCACATTATACACATATGATGTTGTGGCAAAAGTCCCAATTTTTATGCCCATGGATTGTTACGTACTACGCACTCCTACCGGCATCACACATATTATATTATTAATATTTATTACAAATGTTATCTCTTTAAAATTTCATTTGGTGACATCAATGGATACACTTTTTTTGAAAATATAACATTTGTATTATTTTTTTAGGTTTGTACATATTAATAAGGAGGATTCTATGAAATTATCCCGTGGTAAACTTAGTATAATTTTATTTTTACTTGGTTTCTTATTTATTGTTTTAGATGTTAATATCGACACAGGAATAGCATATCCTAATAATTACAATAACTCTGACAACGTTATTGGTGAATTTCAATATTACAATATCAAATCAACTTATGGAGCTTCCTGTACTTATAAAATGATAGAAGACAAGCATGACAGCTCTTTGTCTGATGATAATTCAGATGCAGTTTCAACTAACGAGGCCAAAGTAATTGATAAAGTATTTTTTGACAATATTCATATAGATATTTTTAATGATATTGTCGGATTTATTTTAATTGCAATCGCCGCTTTTCTTCTCAAGAACAAAGGCAGCCGTCAATTTAATTATGCTATATTACTCAGTATTATTTCTTTAATTCTCAGCATTATTATTTATATTCTGCCATTTTTCGTTAATGGAATATTGCTTTGTAATTTAGTATTTGCTATTGGTTTTGCATATTTGTTCGCTGGTGTTATAACAACATTTTTTTACACTCACGGCTTTCTTAAATTAGCTCCGGGAATTGCATGTCGTGATGAGCGTAGTTGGATAAAAGCTGCATGGTATGTAAGCGTAGTTGGATTTGTATTGGCAACTTTTGTTTACTGGCTCGGTTCCGATTATCATGCTTTAATTGTAACCGGCAATCTTTTCACGTTTGTAATTATTTGTCTTATTGTTGTATACTATTTATTAGCGAAAAGGTGTTTAGACTATATTAATGAAAATTATAATTCACAAAAATAATATTAAAGCCGAGGTTTAACATTATGAGTATTAATTTTTCATTACGAATGAAAAAATCTGTCAGGCATATATTTTTTGTATGCCTGATTTTTATTTTACAATTATATCTGCCTCAATTTATTGTTGATGCTAACGCAGGACAAATGTCAATGACTGCCATTTATGCCGGACGTGGAGATTGCATTTTAATGGAAAGTGAAGGACATTATATGCTTGTTGATTCAGGTGTTAATACAGAAACTGAAAATATTGTTACTTATCTTAAATCGCTCGGAATCTCAAAAATTGACTATGTTGTTTCCACGCATCCTGATGGAGACCATGTCGGTGGATTTGCCCGTATCTTTAAAGAATTTGAAATCGGAGAAACTTTTTGTTCTCCATGCTCAAAAGATTTAGATGTATTTTATGCCTTTATGGAAGCTTTAAAAGCTGAAGGATGCCCTTATTCTAACCCTTCATATCTTCAAAGCTGGTCATTTGGCGATGCCACAGTCACATGCTTATATGATGGAACCATGGGCTCAACTTATAATGAATGTAGTCTTGTTTTAAAAGTTACCTGCGATGACAGATCAGTTGTGTTGACCGGAGATTTGCCTTCTACGATGGAAGAAAAGTTATTGGCAATGGGAATTGATTTTAAATGCGATGTATTAAAAGTTGGTCATCATGGTGCCGCATTATCTTCTTGTGCGGATTTTTTAGATGCATGTGCACCATCAATGGCTGTTATTTCATCCGAAAGGGGCAATGAGACTACTCTTCCAAAACCATCTGTTCTTAAACGATTGGCTAGAAGATTTATTAAAACTTACCGTACTACAGACGGTAATGTTAAAATTAACTTTGTAAATGGCGAAATAACTACAGATGCCCAGGAAAATAATCCATATGTTTCTTTGAAAAATGCTTCTGTAACTCTTAGCCAAAACATTTATACGTGCAACGGCTCAGAGCAACGCCCTGACGTAACAGTAACTTATAACGGACAGGTTGTATCTCCTGACAATTACACTGTCGATTATTCAGACAATGTATATTCCGGCGTAGGTTCTGTTAAAGTAATAGGAAATGAGATTAAATATTTAAGTTCATGTTCCGCTGATTTTTTAATTTTACCAAAGCAAGCTAAAATTACATCAGCTAAAATTAGCCGTTCCAATGAAATTAATTTAAAATGGACTACCCAAAACGGAGTAAGCGGGTACACTATACAATATTCTAAAGACAAAAAATTTAAAAAGCACGTAAAAACTATTAAGGTTGACGGAAAGGATTCAAAAACCGTCATCAAAAAGCTTCCTTATAATACAAAATATTATATACGTATGCGTGCTTATACTAATAATGTAGGAATTGGGAATTGGAGTAAAACAGTTTCAGCAAAAACTAAAAAGCAACCTAAACTTGATTCCGTTAAATTTGCAAAGAAGAAACTAAACAAGTCTAAAGAACTCAAGCTTACATGGAAAACTGATAAAAATTGTGACGGATATTTTATTCAGTATTCCTATGATAAGTCATTTAAAAAAGGTGTCAAAACCGTCCGTGCATCAGGCGGCAAGACATCTACATATAAAAAACATTTGAAAAAGAAGAAAACATATTATTTTAGAATCCGTCCATATAAAATGGGAGTTCCTGCAATAAACTATGGAAAAATTATTAAGGTTCGTACATAATTTTGCAACGCTTCCAATACTTAGGAGCAATTTATGAAGAAAATTTTAGTCATTTTAACCGGAGGAACTATTGGAAGCAAAGTCGAGGGAAAAATTATCAATACCACTGCTGCTTCCTCTTATAGACTTCTTCAGTTATATAATGAGAAATATGCTGATGATACTGAATTTGAAGTAATTCAGCCGATTAATATTTTAAGTGAAAATCTTACTCCTGTAGAGTGGGGCGTTTTATGCAATTGCCTTTTGGAATTAAATTTTGAAAAATATCAGGGAATCATTATAACACATGGTTCTGATACACTTTCCTATACATCAGCTTTAATTGGAACAATGTTTGAAAATTGTTCTATTCCAATTGTACTTGTTGCAAGCAATCTTGCTTTGGGACTTCCCGGCAGTAATGGCATGAACAATTTCAGAAATGCTGTATGTTTTATTAAAGAATCTCACATGCATGGTGTGTTCACTATTTTCGAAAATAATAAGGGGGAAATGCCTGTTTATCTTTCTACTCATATTGTAGAATCAGACCCTTTTACAGACCAGTTTCGCAGTTTTACGGGTGACTATTTTGGCAAAATGATTGATGAAAGATTTTTTGCTAA
>ERZ773133.859-NODE-859-length-39849-cov-14.142408_pt1 | contig 39849 bp, 36 predicted proteins | sample MGYA00580861_ERZ773133 | MGnify/ENA primary metagenome ERZ773133 (study PRJEB29015, sample SAMEA2737844) | human gut metagenome | biome: human gut; feature: human-associated habitat; material: faeces | place: China | collected 2012 ...
TCTCGGCCCTCCCTGCGGGGGCCTCGGGCCGCCCGAACGGGGCGGGCGTGGGCCGCGCGGGGGACGGCGTCCCCAGAAGATGGGGTGATACATCACCGTCGGCACGCCCATGCCGGGCATCATGTAGCGGCGGCGATAGCGGCGATAACGCATGCCATCAAGCATGATCCAGAGGACAAAGAATATGATGAGGATCATGATGAACATCACACCGTTGGCCGCCTCGTCCAGCGCCGCCTCGCTCTGCTGATACTGCTGGCTCAGCTCCACATGGAGCGCGGCGCAAAGCGAGCGCACCGCCGCGTCATAATCGCCCTTCTGCACGTTATCCGCCATGCAGGAGGCAACAAAGCTCTGCGAAAGGCCGCTGAGCAGATCATAGAAATCGCCGCTGGCGACCAGATAATAGTCCTGCTGCTGTTTGGCGATGACAAGAATGGCGTCATTTGAGCCAAGCTGCATCGTGTCCGCATAGTCATACGCCGTATTCTCGAGATTATCCGACGACTGCACCGTGACGACAGCCATGATGCTGCCGAACATCTTGTCCCAGTTAGCGTTATAGAGGCTGACTGCCTTTTTGGTCTTGTCCGAAAGGACGTTCGCCTCGTCGCGCACGTACTGCTCGAACGCCGCCGTGGAAAGCGAGGGATCGAGCTTTTCCCCGCCCTCCGGCGTAGAGACGGCGGGCGCCTTATGAAGGCCCCACGCACTGGATGCGACGATCGCCAGAATCAGCACGACGATGGCGACGCCGCGTTTTTGAAAGAATTTCATATGCTTCTCCTATCCGGAGCGTCTCAGCTTCTCAGCTCCATGAGCTTCTGCTTCAGCTCACCTTCGATACGGCCGAGCTCGACCTCCGCTTCCTTGCGCTTCTGCGCGCCCTCGCGCTGGATGTTCACGACCTCGTCGAGCGTGGAGACGAGCTGCTCGTTCGTGTGCTGCAGCGTCTCGATATCGACGATGCTGCGCTCGGCTTCCTTTGCCGTGGCGATGGTGCCCATCTTGAGCATGTCGGCGTTCTTCTTGAGCAGCTCGTTCGTCGTCTGCGCCACCGCGCTCTGTGCGGCCGTGGCCTGACGGCTGTGCTCCATGCCGAGCGCGAGCACCATCTGGCTCTTCCAGAGGGGGATGGTATTGACGAGCGAGGACTGGATCTTTTCGACTATCAGCGTGTCGTTGTTCTGGAGAAGTCTCGTCTGCGGGCCCATCTGGAGCGACACCATGCGCGTGAGCTCCAGGTCATGCAGCTTCTTTTCAAAGCGCTCGCACTTCTGCGCGTAGTCGTTGTAGGCCTGCGCATCCTCGGCAAGGCCGCTCGCCTCCGCCTTTTTGCGCAGCTCCTCGAGCTCGCCGGAGCGGACCTCGGCCAGACGCTTTTTGCCCGCGATGATATACATGGTCAGTTCTTTGTAGTACTTGAGGTTCAGCTCATACATCTGGTCGAGCATCGCGATGTCCTTCATCAGCGTGACCTGATGCTTTTCAAGCTCAGAAACAATGCGGTTCACGCTCGTCTCGGCCTTGCCGTACTGCGCGCGCATCAGCTCGAGCTTATCCTTCTGCTTGTGGAACAGGCCTGCGAAGCCCTTCTTCTCCTCCTGACCGAAGCCCTTGACCTCGACGACGAGGTTCGAGAGCGTCTCGCCCACCTCGCCAAGATCCTTGTTGCGCACAGAGGACAGTGCATTTTCCGAGAATGTCGCAACGCTCTTCTGCGCGGCCACGCCGTAGTTGAGCACGAGGTTCGTATCCGTGATGTCGATCTTTTTCGCAAAATCGTCGACGGCCTTTTTCTCCTGCTCGGTGAGCATGCTCTCATCGACCTTGACAGGCTCGACTTCCTTTTTCTCCGCCTCGGGCGCCGTGGGCGCTTCGGGCGTGAGCGTCAGCTCAGGGACGGCCTCCTGCGCCGCTTCGGTGGGGTTCAGGGTCAGCTCGGGCATCATGTTGTCGCTCATATCATTTCTCCTCCGTATTTTGGCTTTGAGTTTGTTCTTTTTCGTACTTTTTGATGCGCTGGATGCGGCGCAGGCACAGCAGCGTGGCCAACGCCCAGATCAGCGCGGAATAGTAAAGCGTATCCCTGTGCAGATGCCGCGCGCCGATGATGCTTGCCACACACATGATGGCAAAGATTGCACAGAAGATCGGGTCGAGCCACACGCCCTTGAGGCGCTTCATGATCCATGCGTTCACTTTGGCGTTGAACGCCATCACTTTCTTTCGCATCGCTTACTCCTTTATAGTTCGAGCTTGATGTCGTCCTGCGAGGCGGTCGCCGTGCCGGACTCGGCATGCAGCTCGCCAGTATCCTCGCTCAGGCCCTCGCGCTTCATCATGTTCTCAAGCACCGTGATATCGGCGGAAATATCCATCGCCTCGCTGCCGAAGAGCATGTCGAGCTGCTTTTCAAAAGCCGTAACGATCGTGCCCATCATACTCTCCACGCGCTGCATGGTCGCGTCGATGTTCTCGCCGCTCACGCCCTGCGCGCCCATACGGTCATAGGCGTTCAAGAGCTTAAGGGTCGTGGGCAGGTAGTAGTCCATGAACTTGCGGATCTGCGGCAGCTTCGACGGGTCGGATTTGACCTGCGCGAAAATTTTCGCGCTCAGGTCCTCGAGCCGGTCGATGTCGGCGGAGATCTTCTCATCCTTGATGGACGTGTTGAGCCGCTTCATCTCGGAGATGGCGAGATTGCCGTCCTTGATCATCTTGTCGAGCTCGGGGTTGCCGGTGCTCTCCTCTTTTTTCGGCGGGTCAGGCACAGTGACCTCCACAGTGCCGCACACGGCGTTCATAATGAAGAACACCACCCCCGACACGACCGCCACAAAGAGGAAATGCGGTACGCGGTAGAGCGGGAACAGCAGCGCATAAATGACCCATGTTCCCGCCGCGGCATAATAGGGAACGGTGGATCTGCGTTTGACGGTTGCCAAGGCGATCGCCTCCTGTTTTCATAAATATTTTGACTGATATATGATATCACATCGCATCAGCGCGGTCAAGCAAAGCAAGCGCTTGAAACATTGCAATATCGCACTTTTTACAAAAGAAGGCGGCGTCCGGTCCAGGACGCCGCCTTCTTGCAAAATACTGCGTTTTTCTTATTCGTTTCGGATGGCTTCGAGCGCCGAGATCTTGACCGCCTTGTTCGCGGGCTGATAACCGGACACCAATCCGACCATCACTGAGAACACCAGTGCAAAGATGATAAGCTCAGGCTTGATGACGGAAACGCGCGTCACGTTCTCTCCGCCGATGAGCGCCTGCTTGATGAGTTCCCACGTCACTCCTCCGCCGCCGAACGCGCCGAAAGAGAAGAGATTGATGCCGACAGAGATGATATAGCTGAAAAGGAGTCCCAGCACGCCGCCGAGAAGTCCGATGCTGCCCGCCTCCATCAAAAACATCGCGCGGATATCGCGCACATAGCACCCAAGCGCCTTCATGATGCCGATCTCCTTCGTGCGCTCGGAGACGGACATGATCATCGTGTTCGTAATGCCAATGGCCGCGACAAAAAGCGAGATCGCGCCGAGACCGCCGAGCATCAGCTCGATCTGGCGGGTCTGCTTGTTGAGCTCGTCGCGCATGCTCTGCATGGAATACGTGCTGTAGCCCAAGTCCTTGATGGACTGCTCCACATCCGACACGGCATCGAGGCTCTCAGCCTTGACGTTGATGCTTGAATACTCGAACTTCGTGTCGGTCTTGCCGGTCAGGTCCTGAATAAGCGCTTTGAGCGCATTGATATCCATCATCACGCCGTCGCTCGTCTCATAGCCCTTTCCCCGGTCCTCCTTCAGCACACCGACGACCTTTAGCTCGACCTCGTAAGGCGTGGGCTCGGTGCCCGTACCGTTGTCATACGGTGTGAGTACCATGGTGATGCTCGTCTTGAGCGGGTCGAAAAACGGGTCGGGAACATTTTCGGTATCAATATTTCCGTTCTCATCCCAGACGTAACGGTCCACATAGTTTCGCCCGTCCGGCATCAGCGTATCGAAGAAGTTATAGGCAAAATACTGGCCCACGACCACCTCGTCGCTGCTCTCCGGATACCGCCCGTCCATCAGCTCAAAGCCCATGTCCTCAAGGGCGCTCGAGTCAATGCCGGCAAAATTGACCCAGTTGGCCGTGTAGCGGCCGTTGACGCCAGCCTTGAAGCTTACATTATATTCGTCGAGACTTGCCTTGGGCATGACGGCCTTGACGCCCGCGATCTCGTGGAAGCTCTCGACCGCCTTGTCGTCAAGCTTGCTCTCCGTCTGTGTGCCGGTATTCTGGTTGTAGCCGCGGTAGACCTCGATGATGGAGAGGTCGCCCATATTTTTGAGCATCTGGTCGTAGGACTCCTGCATGCCCGCGCCGATGGAAACCATCACGATGATGGACGTGCAGCCGATGAACACGCCCAGCACCGTCAGGATCGTGCGTCCTTTGCGCCGTGACAGGCTGTCAAAGCACATTTTCAGGATGTCTGCGAATCTCATTTTTTCTGCTCCTCAGCACCCGTGGCCGCAGTCTCTTTGCTTTCAGCCGCCGCGGCTTCCGCTGCCTCCTGCTTCTCCTCGGCGAGCTCCTCTTCGTCCCACTTGTCCCAGAGCGCCTGCTCGGCCTTCTGCTTGGCCTTCTTCTTGCGGATGCGCAGCACGATGAGAAGGACGATAAGCGCAGCAACCCCCGCGATGATGACGTACTTCCACGGGAAGGTGTTTGCCGGCTCGGGGTCGATCATGCCGGGATCGTCCATGCCGGGGTCGGTCGGCTCATAGGCCATTGCTTCGACCGTGGCTTCAAATACACGCTCTTTCGTGTTGCCGTTGGAATCCTCGTAGGTGATGACGATCTTGACCTGATTCTCGCCCTCCAGCTGCGGGGTCACGGCAAAGGCGATGGTGCCGTTCTTGCCGCCGTCGATCGTGCCGACGCGCTGATAGGCCGTCGGCGTGTCGATATCGCCGGAGATGGTCGCCTCAACGTTGTTGATGGCGCTCTTGCCCTTGTTGACATAGTCGATCGTCAGGCTCGTTTCCTCGCCGACATAGCCGGTGTAGGAGCTTGTAGGCTCGCTCATTTCAAAGCGGTCGGGCTGGTAAAGAGGAACGCTCAGCGACAGCGTGGCGTTGCCCGACTTTCTTGCGTTCTGGTCAACATATTCATAGGTCACGTCGATCTTGACGTCCTGCGCGCTGGCGCTGATGAGCTGCGCGGCCTTCATCGGCACGGTGACGGTCTTGCTGCCGCTCGCGGCGACAGATTCAAAGTAGAACGTGTTCGTCGAGCCGTTGAGCATCAGGTCCTGACCGCCGGTGACGGTGACCATGACGTTTTCGATCTTGATGGTCTTGCTGGTGTTCGTGAACGAGAAGCTCAGGTTCGTGCTCGAGCCTGCCGCGACGGACGAACCGCCATAGTTGTACTTCGAGAGAATGACGATGGGCGTGGGGCTCGCAATGGTCTCCTCGTCCTTCGTATCCTTGGTAACGGTGGAGAGAACGTTCACGCTGCCGCTGGCGCTGCCGCCGGTGAGCTGCGTGCCGTTGTCATAGTAGAACGACAGCGTGGCGTCAATCGTCTGCATCTGGGACTCGATCTTGTCGGGCGCCTTGACCGTCACAGTGACGGCCGTGTCGCGGCCCGCGCGGATATCGTCGAGCATGTAGTCCTGACTGCCCATGATGAGAAGCGATCCGGAGGATTTGAGCGTCAGGATGGGGTCGCGCATGGCGGTCGTGCCGGCGTTCTGGATGTAAACGGTGATGGTCTTCGTCTCGCCCGCGGCAATAGACGTGCTCGTGCCGTCGGAGTTGAAGACGGCGCGCGGCTCGGGAATCACTTCCGGCGTCGGCTCGGGCTCCGGCTTCGGCTCGGTGTAGGGCACGCACTCGCGCACCGGGACGGTGTTGCCGTCCTGATAGCCGCCGCCGTTGCCTTCATAATAAATTGTAAAGGCAAGCTGCTTGCCGCTGTCGCCGGTGTAGGTCAGGCCGGTGAACGTAACGGTATATTCGCCGTTCTGTCCGCTTGCAACAGCGCCCGTGCCGTCCTGAAAGCTGTCAAGGCCGCGCACGACGCGGATCGAATCGTTGCTGCCGTCCGTGCGGGATAAGTAGACCGTGATATCCACCGTATCGCCGGTGTAAATGCTGCTTCTGCTGGCCCGGTAGCCGGTGATCAGAAAGCTGGTTCTCGCCTGTGCCGTCGTGCCTTCGCCCGTCGCTTTGGCGACATTCACAGGCAGCAGCGATGCGCACAGCACAAGGGCAAGGCAGAGCGAGAGCAGGGATCTTGAGATGCGTTTCATGTTCGATTTCCTCCGTTATTCGATGTAGGGTGCGGCGTCGATCTCCGCCTTGACCTGATTTTCTACGTTGCTGACGATCCTGCCGTCGATGAGCGTGACGATGCGGTCGGCATACTCGGTCATCTCCGGATCGTGGGAGACGAGCACGATCGTCTGGTGGAAGCGCTTGGCAAAGCCGCGGATCATGTGCATGACCTCTTTCGTCGTCTTCGAGTCGAGGTTGCCGGTCGGCTCATCGGCGAACACGACCTCGGGGCGCGTGACGAACGCGCGTGCGATGCCCACGCGCTGCTGCTGTCCGCCGGACATCTGGTTCGGAAAGTGGTCCATGCGGTCCTTCAGTCCCACGCGGCAGAGCATTTTCTTCGCCTCCAGCAGCCGCACATCCGGGTCGATGCCCTTGAACATCAGCGGCATGGCCACGTTTTCCGCCGCCGTCAGCTCCGGCAGCAGATTGTAGGACTGAAAAACAAAGCCGATGTGCTTCTGCCGGAAGGCGGCGAGCTGATTTTCGTTGAGCAGTGAGATCGGCACGCCGCCGATGCGCACCACGCCGCGCGTGGGCTTTTCCAGTCCCGCCAGCTGGTTGAGCAGCGTCGATTTGCCGCTGCCGGACGTGCCGAAAATACAGCACACCTCGCCCCGCGGGATGTCGAGGTCAATATTGTGCAGTGCGACCACGTGCTCCTGCCCCATCATGTACACCTTTCGGAGCTTTCGCACCGAAATGACGGGCTTCTGGTCATTTGCCATCGCAGTTTCTCCTCAATTTTAATTTTGGATCCATTATAATCTCATCTTATGAGGAAGTCGTTACAATCAGGCGCGATTTGGTTACAAATTATTTAAGAGTTCCTTAATTCTCGCGCCGAGCCTCTTTCCTGTATTATTTAGACGGAATTTATCGAAAAATGTTTCATCCTTTTTGAAAAAAACAGCGGACTTTTTTGAAGTCCGCCGTTTTTAAGTTCATGCCGTTTTAGTTCAGCGGCACGTCGGGCACGACGTAGATCGTCGTGCTCTCGCCGTTCGTGTCGATGGGCAGCGTGTCGTCGATGGGTTGCGTCAGCGCCGCGTCCGCGTAGAGCGTGCAACCGCTGCGGCAACAGATGTTGACATACGTCCCCCTCGCCACATGGTATTCATTCACCCACCAGTCTTCGCTCCCTTCTTTCGCGGGGAGGCAGACCGTCAGCAGGCAGGCGGGTCTCGTGTCGTCTGTCGCGTACACGACATCGTTCAGAAGGTAGCGGCCTGACTTATAGGGTTCTGTTTCGTAGGGCTCGTTGTAGCTCCAGTTGTAGAGCGTCGTGCCCATCTCCGTCGCGCCGCCCTCGCCGTCCGCCATATAGTCGGTCACGGACATGGCGAGCAGCTCGCCCGTCTCGGGATCGGCGTAGTAGAGGGTGGTATAGTAGTAGTCGTCCTGATCGTCAAAGCGCGTGGTGGTCGAGAGCAGCACCGCGCCGTCCTGCTCGCTGCGCTCGTCGAGCGTTTCCTCGGCATTCTTGGCGGCGGGGTCGGTGCACTGCGGCAGCATTTCACGGAGATACTCCGTCCCCTCGCCCGGAATGGGATAGATGTTCAGGCTTGCGGTATCGTCGCTCGTCATGCGCGTGGCGTACAGGCTGCCACACCCCTCGCTCCACAGTTCTTCCTCGCCCGGGCCGCTGTTGGCAGTATAGTTATAATGCGAGGACATGAGAAGCGCCTCCCCGTCCCAGTCCGTGTACTGCAATCTTGCGTTGTAGGTCACCTCGCCGTCCCGGTCGGTGCCCTGAATGTTCACGGTCACGGCGTCGTACTTTTCGAGCAGCATGCACGGATCGTTGACCTCGCGCAGTGTTTCGAGCGTCACGTCCATCGGCGTGCCAGCGCCGATGGTATCGTCCTCTTTGTCGTCCTTGCCGTCCTGCGCGCCGCAGCCCGCGAGCAGGCTCACGACGCAAAGCGCGCCAATGCTTGCTTTCTTCCAGTTTTTCACCTTGGTTTCCTCCTTATTTGGGTGCGGACTTACGCCCGCGTTTCAAATTCTTTTTAACGGTTCTCTTCCAGCGGCACGATATAGATCGTTGCACTCTCGCCGCTCGTGTCGATGCCCGCCTGATAGTCGATCTCCTGACTCAACGCTGCATCATAATAGATATTGCTGCCGGTACGGCAGGCAAACATGGCATAGCTGCCGCGCGTCACGCGGTACTGCTGTGTTTCCTCGTCCGCTGTGCCGGGGTCGTAGATGAGCGTCAGCAGGCAGGTGTCAGCACTGTCGGTCTCGTGCAGTGCTTCGCCCGCAAGGTCACGCTCAGGCGCGTAGGGCTCATCGTAGCTCCAAGTGTAGCGCATCTTGCCGTCAAAGGCCTCATCATCCGCAGCATGATCAGTCACTGTCATGGCGTGAAGCTCGCCGGATCCAGGTTCAACTTCGTAGAGCGTCTTGCTGTGATAACCGCCAAGGTTCGGATATGTCACACTCCCGGAGAGCAGGTACACACCATTCTGTAATCCGATCGTTTCCTCGCTCTCCTCGGTGCCCATCTCAAATTCCGCAATTGCGGGCAGATCAGCAAGAACATACATCTCGTAATCTATTTTGGTGAAGCAGGTCATCATCGTTCTCTCTTCGTTCGATGATCGATCCAGATACACTTTTCCGTTTGCCTGCGTCCAGCGCTCTTTTGCACTGACCGGATAATTCTCGCTCGGATCATACCCATAATGCCCCCAGGACACGACATTTCCATCCGCATTACGGGTGTACTGCACTCTGGCGGTATAAGTCACATCGCCATTTTCATCGGTGTACTGTACATTCACCGTCACGACCTCATGTCTTTCGAGCAGTGCAAGGGGTATATTGATCCCTCGAAGATCCTCGACGGTATAATCCTCGCCATCTTTCAGCCCACAGTCGCCTCCGCAGCCTGAGAGCAAGCTCGCAGCGCATAAAGCAACGGTGACGGCTCTCTTCCAGCTTTTCATGGTGTGCTCTCCTCTCTCATCTCCCACCGGTCTCAACCGCCGCTTTTCACATAGACGGTCGTGCTGCCGCCGTCCGGCCACTCGATCTCAGGGGTTTGATACTCCTGCGTCATGGCGGCGTCGTAGTAAAGCATGACGCCCTTACCACTCTCTGGGGAAAAGTACGCTGCGCTCGGCACGGTAAAGTGCTGCTCGTGCTCCTGCGCGGTGCCCGGGTCCCACACGAGCGTGATTTCATGCTTGGGAACATCGTCCGACAGCATCAGCGCGTAGAGGTCTTCCTCCGGTTCATAAGGGCGATCATAGCTGAACGTATAGCTTCCCGTGGCAAAGCAGGTGTCTTTTCCCTGCAAGTCTTTTCTGTGCCGCTCCGACTTGATCGATATCAGGTCATCGGAGGTTGGATCGACATAGAGCCATCGCAGCGAGTAGTCAGTGTCATCGTCGGTGATATAATGTTTGATTGGAAACACGAGCTGGCCGTCCTGCTCATACGGCTCTTTGACCTCCACCGTGATACCGTCACCGGCCACGGGCAAAAACGGTTCCCGCGCGGTACTTTCTTCGTACCACTCATCCGTTCCGCAGGCGATCACACTGGCAATTCGAGCGCTGCCGTCATCATTTGTTCCAGCGATAATGCACATACCGTCCGGCACTTCATCCAGGCAGACATTCAGGCTATAAATATCGTCTGCGCCGTACTCATCATAATACCAGCCGTGGCTCCAGCTTTGCAGCCGGCCTTCTTCGTCGCGCGTGTACTGGTCAGTGCTCTTGACGTCCTGACCGCCGTTGCTGCTGTCTGTGCTCTCCCGTACAATAGTCACCACCTTGTGCCGTTCAAGCAGCGCAGAGATCTTATTCCTCTCACAGATGTCTTCGTAGGTGATCTGCAGCTCGTCGGCGCTGTCGTCATCGTCAAGCCCGCAGTCGCCTCCGCAGCCTGCGAGCAGCAGTGCGGCGGCAAGTGCGAGGGCACTCATTAGTCCCCAGCGGTTCATTTTGTTTCTCCTCTCATCGTCTTCTTTCCATCTTGATTATGCGGAGCTTTTTTCGTTCCGTACATTCTCTTAGACGAGAAATTTCTCAAAAAGTTTCACCCTTATGATTTTTTTAAGAAACTTTTTTCTTTCCCGTGCAAGCTCTTGCATTTTCCGCCGACGCGGCATACAATGAGGACACATTTCACCCGGGAGGGGCGTTTTTATGAACTATATCGGCATCGACCTCGGCGGCACAAACATCAAGGGCGCACTCGTGAGTGCAGAGGGCGAGATCTTAAAGGAGCATTCTATCCCGACGCGCGTCGATCTCGGCCCCGAGGCGGTCGCGGGACGCATCGGTCAGGTCATCGCGCAGCTCTCTATCGGCGAGGACACCGTCGGCGGCGTGGGCGTCGGCTGCCCCGGCACGGTGGACGACGCGAGCGGCATCGTGCGCTTTGCGGCGAACCTGAATTTTGTGAACTTCGACCTGCGAAGCGCGCTGCGCGCGCACACTGCGCTTCCCATCCACCTCGGCAACGACGCAAACGCCGCGGCGCTGGGCGAGGCGCTGTTCGGCTGCGGCCGCGGCGCGGAGAGCACCATCGTCGTCACGCTCGGCACGGGCGTCGGCGGCGGCGTGGTGCTCGGCGGCAAGCTCCTGACAGGCTACACGGGCGCGGCGAGCGAGATCGGCCACATGGTCATCGCGGAAAACGGCGAAGAGTGCACCTGCGGCAGCCACGGCTGCTTCGAGGCCTACTCCTCCGCCACGGCGCTGATCCGCGACACGAAGCGCACCATGGCCGCGCACCCCGAGAGCCTGCTGCACGCGATTGCCGCGGAGCAGGGCGGTGTCGACGGCCGCACAGCGTTTCTCGCCAAGGAGCGCGGCGACGAGGCGGGCGCGCAGGTCGTGGAGGACTACATCGAGCATCTGGCCTGCGGGCTCACAAATCTTGTCAATATTTTCTTCCCCGAAGTGCTGGCCCTCTCGGGCGGCGTAGCAAATCAGGGCGACGCGCTGCTCCTGCCGCTGCGCGAAAGGGTGCGCGAGCGTTCGTTCGGCTCGCGCTATGCCGTCTCGCACACGCGCATCGAGCTCTGCACGCTCGGCTACCGCGCGGGCGTGATCGGCGCGGCGATGCTCGCGCGCGAGTGAGCGTAAAATAGCGCAAGATATGATAAGGCCCTCCGCATTTCTGCGGAGGGCCTTTTTTACCGGTAGCCGTCGGGCTCGGCCGAGCCTTCGATCAAAAACTGCACCTCGTCCACGCCGCCGAGCGACAAAATGGACTGCTCGAGCGCGCTCAGCATCAAATCGCGCTCCGCCTCGTTCTCCGGCAGTGAGCCGCTCGCAGGAAGATTCAGATAGCACACGCCGTTTTCGATGCGAGAGGAGATGACCGCAAAGTCCTCCGGCAGGAGCGAGACGAGCGAATCGTCCTCCGGCCCCTGCGCGAGCGCTTCGAGCAGCGCGTTCACGCGCGTCTGGCCCTCGTAGAGCGCGAGCGTCTGCTGCTCGGCGCGCAGCTCGCCTGTCTTGCTGTCGAGGAAATAAAGCGACACGGTGATCGGCCGCAGGCCACTCTCACGCGAGGAAAGCAGCGTATCCGCCGAGAGCAGCACTTGCGTCTCGCGGTACGGCAGCTCGCGCCCGTCCGCCGTGATGCTCACAGCGTTCACATTCGGCAGCTGCGTCAGCGTCAGCGTGATGCAGTAGTCAGCGAGCGACAGGTCGATGCCCGTCAGGCGCGCATACTGTGCGCTCAAGTCGATCTGCGCGCGGCGGCCCGACACCTTGAGCGACTTGAGCGCCGTTCCCTCCGGGATGGGCGACGAGAGCGACGGCTCGTCTGGCCCTGCGAGCAGCGCCTCCATCAGCGCGCGGACACAGTCTTCGGTCTCCATCGCGCCGTCGAGCACCAGGCGCTTTTCCTGCGTGCGGATGGCGTCGCCGCCGCCCGCGGAGTTGGGATCGCTGAGAAAATAGAGCTCGTAGCCGTTTTCGTCCATTTCCTGCGCGTGCTGGGCCGCGCAGGCGCAGAGAAGCGAAAGCAGGAGGACTAATGCCGCAGTCAGGGAAAGACGTCTTCTCATGTCTCATCCCCTCCCTCTTCGCAGCGCGGCAGGCGCACGGTAAACACCGTGCCGCCGCCCTCGCGGGCGCGGACCTCGATGCTGCCGCCGCGGCGGCGCACGGTGTCCGCTACGATGGAAAGCCCAAGGCCCGTTCCGCCCGCGGCGCGTGAGCGCATCTTGTCCACGCGGTAGAAGCGGTCGAAAATGCGGGGCATGTCCCCATCCGGAATGCCGATGCCATTGTCGCTGACGGTGAGAAGGCAGTCCTTTTCATCCCCCGCGAGCAGCAGCTTCACAAAGCCGCCGGGGCGGTTATACTTGATGGCGTTTTCCGTCAGGTTGTAGATGATCTCGTGAATTTCATCCTCGCTCGCAAGGGTCTGTCCCTCGCGGCGAATTTCATATGAGAGGTCGACCTGCTTTTCCTCGGCCACAAGGCGCAGCATGCGCACCACGCGCGCCATCACGGACGAGAGGTCGACGCGCTGTGCCTCGGGCAGCATGCCGCTGTCCAGGCGCGTCAATCGCAGCAGATTTTCCGTGATGCGCGCCAGGCGCTCGGACTCCTGCTCGATATCGCCGACGAATTCGCGCACGGTCTGCGCGTCCATGTTCTCCGTCTGCAAAATGGAGTCGGAGAGAAGCCTGATACCGGCCAGCGGCGTTTTGAGCTCATGGCTCGCATCCGACACGAAGCGGCGGCGCGCGTCCTCCGTCGTTTGCAACCGGTCAGCCATGTCGTTGAACTCGGCGGCGAGCTCGCTGATCTCGTCGTGCCCGCCGACCTCGGCGCGGTGGCTGTACGAGCCCTCGCGCATCTTGCGGATGGCGTCGGCCAGTACGCCGAAGCGCCGCGTCAGCACACGGGATAAGAGCACGCTGATGCCGCCGGCGAACACCAGCACGACCGCGGAAATCGTCAGGAGATTTCGTTGCAAGGACAATAGCAGCTCCGCCTGCTCGGTGTCGTATTCGTAGGCATACACCGCGCCGATGGTCTGGCTGTGGTAGATGACCGGCGAGGCCGCGCGGCTTTTGAACGCCTTGTCCGAAAATTCGGTGTAAAAGACGTCTTCTCCGCGAAGCGCCTGCACAAGCTCTGTATAAAAGGCGTAGCGGCCGATCGCGCCGTCGGTTTCGCGCGTGTCATACAGCACGCGGCCCGAGGCGTCCGTCACAAGCACGCGGGAGATGCCCGTCTCCTCCACGAGCGTCATCGCACCCGCGACATTCTCCTCGCTCAGCTCTTCAAGGCCCGAAAGCGCCGTCACCATCACTGAGACGCTGCCCTGCAGCGAGCTCTGCTTAGAGCGGAACGTCAGGTTTTCCGACGTGATGAGCGGATACGTGTTCAGCAGGATCAGCACCGCCAGAATGATGGCGATATAGCTGAAGCTGAATTTTCGCTGCAAGCTCGCATGCATCTGCACGGCGCTGCCCCCCTTCTCTTTCTTTTAGTGGGAAATCAGTCCTTCAAGTAGTACCCCACGCCCCATTTGGTCAGGATGTGCTGCGGCGCGGCGGGGTTTTCCTCGAGCTTTTCGCGCAGCCGCCGGATGTGCACATCCACTGTGCGGTAGTCGCCTGCGTAGGTGTAGCCCCAGACGAGGTCCATCAGATTTTCGCGCGAGTAAACGCGGCGCGGATTCTTGACAAGAAGCTCGATGAGGTCGTATTCCTTGGCCGTGAGCTCGACGATCTCGCCGTTTTTGACGGCGACGCGCTGCTCGGGGTCGAGCGTGATGCCGCCCGCGGTCAACAGGAGCGTTTCAGGCTGCTTTTGCTGCGGTGCGGCGTTCGCGCGGCGCAGCAGCGCGCGGATGCGCGCTTTGAGCTCTAAGATGTTGAACGGCTTTGTGATATAGTCGTCCGCGCCGGACTCGAGGCCGATGATCTTGTCGGCGTCCTCGCTGCAGGCGGTCAGCATGATGATGGGCACATTGGAAAATTCGCGGATGCGCATGCAGGCCGTCAGCCCGTCCACCTGCGGCATCATCAGATCGAGGATGATGAGGTCAAACCCGCCGCTTTTCGCCATGTCGATGGCGGTCGCGCCGTCGTAGGCGGTCTCGACCGTGTAGCCCTCGTTTTCCAGATTGAATTTCATGCCCTTGACGAGAAGCTGCTCGTCGTCAACCACCAGAATTTTCATTGCCATCCTCCTCCGTGAATGTGATCTCCGCGCGGAAGCCCTCGAGCTTCGCCTCTCCGATGCCCTTGACGTTCAAAAGGTCCTCCGCCGCCGTAAAATCGCCGTGCTCTGCGCGGTAGTCGATGATCGCCTGCGCGAGCGACGGGCCGATGCCCGTCAGCGTTTCAAGCTCCTCCGCCGTCGCGGTATTGACGTTCACAAGCGTCACAACGCGCGTGGGCGCGGTGATCTCGTCAGTCTTGTCCTGCGTCGTCACGGTGTAATTCCCGTGCGAGGCACCCTCGTAGGCCGTTTTGTGCAGAAAAACGAGCGAAACGGCGAACAGCACCGTCAACGCGGCGAGCACAAGGTAGACGCCGCTGACTTTGGTTTTCTTTTCTTGCTTTTCCACGGTTGCGCTCGCCTGCCTTTTTTGCTATACTGATGTCGAAGCGTGCCGAACGGCGCGCTCCTCTTCACTGTATTCTATTTGATTGTATCATACAACGAGGTATATTTCCATGAAAAAACGCCGCTTGTTTTCACTTTTTTTATCTTTTGCGCTCCTGCTCCCGCTCTTTTCGCTCACGAGCGCTGACGCCTATGAGGACTTCACACTCGACGCGAAGGCCGGCCTTCTCATTGAGGCCGACACGGGCGAAATTCTCTACGAGAAAAACGCCCATCAGGAAAACTATCCTGCATCGCTTACAAAGGTGATGGTCGCGCTGCTGGTGTTTGAAGCCATCGACGAGGGCAAGATCGCGCTGACCGACTCCGTCACTGCGACGGAATCGGCGTTCGAGGGGCTCTCCAGCGACGGCAGCACGGCGAACATCGTCCCCGGCGAAACGATGACGGTCGAGCAGCTGCTCAACTGCATGCTCATCGTCTCGGCGAACGAGGCGTGCAACATTTTGGGCGAAACGCTCTACGGCTCGGTCGACGCCTTTGTCGCGCGCATGAACGAGCGCGCGACGGAGCTTGGCTGCGAGCACACGCACTTCGCCAACGCCACGGGTCTTCACAACTCCCAGCACTACACGACCGCGTGGGACCTCTACCTCATCACGCGCGAGGCGCTGAAGCATGACAAATTCATGGAGATCTGCAACTCCAAGAGCTACACCGTGCCCGCCACGAACATGACCGACAAGCCGCGCGAGCTGCACTCGACGAATTTTCTTATTTCCAACTGGCGCGCCCGCGGGTATGTGTACCGCGACGCGCAGGGCATCAAGACCGGCTCGACACCCGAGGCGGGCTACTGCCTCATCTCGTCCGCCCTGCGCGGCAGCCGCCACATGATCAGCGTGGTGCTGGGCGCAGAGCGCGTGACGCTCGAGGACGGTGTGACCATCCAGACGCGCAGCTTCTCCGAAACGTCGCGCATGTTCGACTGGGGCTTTGACAACTTTGTCCTCCGCGACATTCTCTCCTCCTCCGACCTTGTGCAGGAGGTGCCCGTCGCGCTTTCGAGCGAGGCGAGCTACGTTTCGACCCACGCGGCGGAGGATATCTCCTGTCTTTTGCCCGACAACGTGGAGCCCGACATGCTCGAGCGCACCGTAACGCTCACGAACAACACGGTCGACGCGCCCGTTTCCGCGGGCGACGTGCTCGGCAAGCTGACGCTCTCCTACAATGATAAGGTCTACGCCGAGACGGACCTCTTAGCGCTGAACGATGTATCGGCCTCGTGGTTTCTGACGGCGCAGCGCAGGGTGTCTGACTTTTTCGCAAAGCCGCTCGTCCGCATTTTGCTGATCGCGGTGGTATTGCTCATCGCCGCGCTCGTCGTCTATGTGACGATGTTCTCTCGCCGCCGTCGCTACGGCCACCGCCGCCGCGGCGCGGCACACGGCGGCTACCGCGGGCGGAGAAGAAGATTCTAAGTACTTCAAAAAAGCGGTAAAGCCGCTTTTTTGAGAAAGGCCACACTCCGCTTTGTGCCTTGCCGCCGCTGGCGGCTGCGACACGCGCGGAGCGAGAGGTGTCGATCGCCACGCACTGGTCGCGGCGATCGACGATCAAAATTCTTTGCGTCTGCGAACGCAAAAGCAAAAATGAAGGGACGCGAAAGTGTCCCTTTTTAGTTGAGTGTGATCACGTTGTTCCCCTGCGGGAACTCCACGAAGCGGATGGAGTAGATGTCGGCGGTGATGTAGGCGCTGCGGCCGGGGTGGAACAGCGTGATATAGTCGTTTCCGACCTCCTGCAGCGTGCCGACCGCCACGACCGTGTTCTGCGAACCGACGAGGAAGCTCACGATGACTGCGCGGCCGATGTTGCGCGCGAGCATCCCCTTCCACGAATTGTAGGCCATCTTGTCGACGGTCTGCGACTCTTCGATCTTGTCGGGCGTGGGCTGGAACTGCCCGCTCGCGTCGCCCTGCAGCACGAGCGACATGCCCCCCGCCCCCGACGATCCTCCAAGCATTTCCTCATAGCTCTGGCTCGCGTTGTTGTTACTGTTGTTATTACTGCTATTATTGCTGCTATTATTGCTGTTGCCGCTCTGCTGCGCGCTCGCCATGGCGGGCACGGCGGCCATCTGCTCATAAAGGCACGGCATGCTTTTTCCCATCTGGATCATAAAAACGTCCTCTCCCTTTCCCGTTGCTGCTGATTTGCTTTTCTCAGGTGTCGTAATACGCGGCGGTGGGGTTATAAAAACAGTGGTCGCCGATACGCATGACGAACGTCCCCACATTTGAAGGAAAATTCGCGCGGCAGGACGGCGAAAACGGGTTAAAGAACCATAGCGCCGTTCCAAGGCCGTTCAATCGGTTGCCCGCGATGGCCCAGTCCGCGATCTCGTAATGGATATCGGTCGGGCGCATGTTGTAGATGTTCTGCGGGTTGTAGCTGCCGCGCTCGGTCTCGCTCGCGCAGACGAACTGCCCCGGCTGAAAGATGATATTGCGGATGCTGCCCTGCCCCACGCGCGCGTATTCACCGCCCGTCGAACGCACACGGTTCATCACGACGCTCGCCACGGCTTTCATCCCATTCTCGCCCTCGCCGCCCGCTTCGCACTCGATGAGGCGCGCGAGCAGCTCCCTGTCGGAATAGGCCATGTCGATCTCCTCCCCCATTTTTTCTTCCCCGACAGTCTATGCGACTCCTGTGCGCGGGGAACCAAACACGCGCAAAAAAGCACCGCAGATGAATTTCATCTGCGGTGCTTTCGCTTTGTTCAGTTTTCCTCGTCCGGCGACGGAAGCTCTTCCGCTTCCGGCGGCGTCGCGCCGTAGGCGCCCTTCATCTTGAGCTCCTGCCACTGCTCTTTCGTGATAAGCAGCTGGCGGGGCTTCGAACCCTCGAACGGGCCCACGATGCCGCGCGTCTCCATCTCGTCGACGATGCGCGCCGCGCGCGAATAGCCGAGCTTCAAGCGGCGCTGGAGCATCGAGACGGACGCCTGTCCCGTCTCCATGACCACGTCGATCGCGGCGGGGAGCAGCTCGTCCGCCTCGTCGGCGGTGTTCTGCTCGGGTGCGGCATTGCTGCCGCCCTTGCCGCTGCCTTTCTCCTTTTCGGCGACGGCAGCGTTGATCTTGTCGATGACGGATTCGTCGTAGTCCGTCTCGCCGTTTTCCTTGACGAAGTTGACCACGCGCTCGATCTCCTCGCTCGAGATGAAGCAGCCCTGCACGCGCTTGGGCTTGCCTTCGCCCAGCGGGGCATAGAGCATATCGCCGCGGCCCACGAGCTTTTCCGCGCCCGCGGTGTCGAGGATGATGCGCGATTCCATCGCGGAAGCGACCGCGAACGCGATGCGGCTCGGGATGTTGGCCTTCATCAGGCCCGTGATGACGTCCGCGGACGGACGCTGCGTCGCGATAACCAGGTGCATACCCGCGGCGCGGCCCATCTGCGCCACGCGGCAGATCGACTCTTCGACCTCCTTCGCCGCGACGAGCATCAAGTCCGCCAGCTCGTCGATGACGACAACGACGCTCGGCAGCTTTTTGAGCGTTTCGTCCGTCTCCGCCACCTTATTGTAGGAGGCAAGGTCCTTGACGTTGTGCTCGGAGAACATCTTGTAGCGCTTCATCATCTCGTACACGGCCCATTGCAGTGCGCCCGCAGCCTTTTTCGGGTCGGTGACGACTGGGATGAGCAGATGCGGGATGCCGTTGTAGGGCGCAAGCTCGACCATCTTCGGGTCGACCATGATGAAGCGCACCTCTTCGGGCGTTGACTTATAGAGCATCGAGACGATCAGCGAGTTCGTGCACACGGACTTACCGGAGCCTGTCGTACCGGCGATGAGCACATGCGGAAGCTTCGAGATATTCCCGACGATGTTCTTGCCGCTGATGTCCTTGCCGACGGCGAAGGCCGTGGTGGAAGGATGGGTGGTGAACTCCGTGGATTCGAGCACCGTGCGGATGCTGACGGGCGAAACGAGCTTGTTCGGCACCTCGACACCCACGACGGAGATCTTGTCGGGGATGGGCGCGATGCGCACGCCGCTCGCGCCCAGCGCAAGGGCGATATCGTCCTGCAAATTTGTGATCTTCGAGAGCTTCACGCCCTGACTGAGCGTGAACTCATAGCGCGTGACCGACGGGCCGCGCACCACATCGCCCGGCTGGGCGTCCACGCCGAAGCTCGTGAGCGTCTGCGCCAAGCGGCGGGAGTTGTTGCGCAGCTCCGCGCCCGCCTCGGCGGCGTTCGTCACGCTGCCCTCTTTTAAGAGCGTGATGGGCGGATACTGATATGCAGGCGGCTGGGGCTGCGCGTCGCTGCCCTCGATCTCGCGCGTGACCTCCTCGCGCGCGGCATCGACCTCGGCGCGGCGGAGCTTGTCCTCCTGCTTGTCGCTCAGCACGGCGGGAACCGTCGTTGCTGCTGCGGCTGCGGCGACGGGTGCGCTCTGCACGCTCGGCGTGGGCGCGGCAAACGGCGTGTGCATCACAGGTGCGGGTGCCGGGACGACCGGCGCGGGCGCGCTCGACGCTGTATCAAACGGCGGCAGGTCGAAGTCGTCGGCCTCCACCGTCACAGGCTTAACGGGTGCGGACGGCGCGGCGGCAGGCGAAACGGGTGCAGCGATCTTTGTCTCCGCGGCACTTCCGCCCGCTAACAGCTCGTCGGGGCTCTTGATATTATCGGACTTCTTGCGGAAGAAGCCGCCCGTGGGATTTTTCTTGATGACGCGCTCCTCGCCGTCGAGCGGAATGTCGATGGCGGCGTCCGGCGTGTGGACCGGCGCACTGCGGCGCGGCACATGGGTGCGCTGCGGCGGAAGGTCCTCTTCCTCCACTGGCTCATAGGGCACGCGCTCGTGCGAGCGCACGGCCTCGATCACGGCGGCAGGCGTCAAACGGAACGCCATCATCAAAAACGCGACGAACAGCACAACGAGCAGGACCATCGCCAGCACCTTTTTCACCAGCAGCACCAGCATGATCGCAAGCGATGCAGACACCGCGCCGCCGGACTCGAGCGCGTTGCCGCTCGTCCACAGAAGCTTCAAGATGCCATCCATGTTGACATACTTCTCTTTGCAGAGGGCGATGTGCATGATCGCGCCGAACACGACCGGCAGCAGCGCCGTGCCGACAAGGCAGGACGCGACGTTCCGCCCACGGTGGAAGAGCAGAATGTAGCTCCCCAGCAGCAGTGCGGGCGCGACGAGGTAATAGCCCCAGCCAAAGAGCGACCGGCACAGCTTCGCCGGCTGATCGAGCAGCCACGCGCCCGACTGGAAATAGCTAAAGCCCAGGCACAGCGCCAGCACCAGCAGGATCGCGCCCGCGACCTCGCGGCGGATGGGGCGCTTTTGATTCTTCTTCGCCGTGCGCTTGCCGGAAGACGAGGAGCGGGAGGAACCCGTCGTTTTCTTTTTCGTTGTGGTGGTTTTTTTCTTCTGTTGTGCCATGATTCACCTCAGAATCAAAAATTAGTGCAGGATCGTGAGCACCAGCGTCAGCACGCCGGCGGCCCAGCAGTAATAGGCAAACGCGCCGAAACGGCCCTTGTCGGCAACATAGCGCAGCAGGCGGATGCTCGCATAGCCCGACACCGCCGCGACGACGACACCGACGAGGTACACGGGCACGCTGGAGAAGTCGATGCCCGCGTCGATCGCGTCTTTGAGTGTCAGGATGTTCGCCCCCAACACCGCGGGGATGGAGAGCAGGAATGCAAAGCGCACGGCAAACTTGCGCTCAAAGCCCGTGAAGCAGCCCGCCGTGATCGTCATGCCGGAGCGGGAGATGCCCGGGCACAGCGCGATGGCCTGACCGATACCGACAAGCAGCGCGTCGAGCAGCGTGGCGGTCTTTTCCGTCTTGCGGCCATGGCGCACACGGTCGCTCGCAAAGAGCAGGATGCCCGTGACGATCAGTGCGCCGCCGATAAAGTACATATTATCACTTAGCTCCGTGAAAAAATGGCGAAACGGCACCATAACGAAAAGCGGCAGCGTGCCCACGATGATGAGCAGGATGAGACGGCGCGCAGGCGGCACAGGGTTCGGCGTGCGATGATGGGCAAGGTCCCCGATGCCGGTAAAGAACTCCACGACCATATCGCGGATATCGTCCCAGTAAGCGGCAAACACCGCCACGAGCGTGCCGAGGTGGAGCAACACATCGAAAAAGTCGGGCACGTTGCTCGCGCCCTGCATGTTCAGCAGGTGCTCCGCGATGGCGAGATGTCCGGAGGACGAGATCGGTAAAAATTCCGCGATCCCCTGCACAAGGCCAAGGATAACGGCGGTCAAAACTGACATAAAAAACAACTCCTTTTGCGTTTTGTTCTGTAATGGCAATACTCTAACAGGATAATTATAGCACGCTTGTTCGCGGAATACCACCCCGAATTGCCGCATCTTCTTTTTCTTTCCTTTTTCGGCACATCCCTTGCGAACGCAGGGCGGATGTGCTATGATTGGCGTGGACTATCAGAAAAGGAGAGATAGAAATGACCTATAACTACCGCACCAAGGGCGTTTGCTCCAAGGAAATGCACATTGAGCTGAACGATGACCACACCATCAAGAGCGTGGAGGTCATCGGCGGCTGCAACGGCAACCTTCAGGGCATTTCGCGCCTGGTCGAAGGCATGAAGGCCGAGGACGCCATCGCGCGCATGCGCGGCATCCGCTGCGGCTTCAAGAATACCTCCTGCCCCGATCAGCTCGCCATCGCGCTGGGCGAGGCGCTGGCGCAGGACAAGCAGTAAGCCGTCATTTTTTGCCCGCGCGGTGCATCGCACGGGCAAAAATGCATAAAATCCTGCAAAATGCCGTTTCCCTCTCTGGACAAACGGCGCTAAACTGTGTATACTGTTAAAAAATAAGCATTCAACGCACTATCAACGCAAAACATTTCGCTTTTGCCGGTCTGACGGGGGAACTTCATGGACATTGATATGGATATCAAAGAGCTCGAAGCGTTCGTCTACGTGGTGGAAAACTGCAGCTTTTCCCGCGCCGCGGAGCTGCTGCACCTGACGCAGCCGACCATCAGCTCGCACGTCTCCGCACTGGAGAGAAAACTGAATATCAAGCTCATCGTCCGCACCACGAAGGAGACCTACCCCTCCGACGCGGGCAAGCTCCTCTACAAATACGCCAAGGAGATCTTACAAGTGCGCGAGAATGCGGCCATCGCGCTGCGCAACTTCTCGCAGGAGATGAAAGGTACGATCTCCATCGCGGCCTCCACGGTGCCGAGCCAGTATTATCTGCCGCACCTTTTGCAGGACTTCCGCGCCCGCTATCCGGACATCACCTTCAACATCCAGATGGAGGACAGTCCCAAGGTCGTGGAGCTCGTCGCCACGCGCAGCGTGGAGATTGGCTTCTGCGGCACGATGGTGGCGAGCCACAAATGCGTCTATCAGGATTTTGCCAGCGACCCGATGGTGCTCATCACGCCGAACACCGAAAAGTACCAGGCCTTTGCGGGCAAGCCCTTCCCCATCGAGCAGCTCAAGGAAGAGACGTTCATCAGCCGCGAAAAGGGCAGCGGCACGTATCAGGCGGGCAAGGAACTCTTAAATGAGCTCGGCATCGACATCGCCCAGCTGCGCACCGCGGTCGAGATCCGCTCGACCGAGAGCGTCAAGCAGATGGTCAGCGAGGGTCTCGGCGTCGGTCTCATCGCGCAGAGCGCCGCGCAGGACTATGTTCAGTTCGGAAAGCTTCTCGCCTTTCCCTTCCCCGACTCGCGCTTCCGCCGCCAGCTCTATATCGTCAAGCACAAAAACAGCATTTTATCGCCCATTGCGCAGGTGTTTTACGACTATGCGCGCAAGGCAAAGGACAAAGCATCCGCCAAATAAGGCGGATGCTTTTTTACAGGGATCGCACGCTTTTTTGTCCGATTTTTTCGCGAAATTGTCATTTACTTTTTTCCCTCTCTGGTATATGATAATGCAATAGGTCAACGGCTGCGCTGCACCGGTAAAGCAGCAGGCCTTACGGGAGGGAAAGCGATGGACTGCCGCGATTCCGCGCTGTTTACAGGCGTGGACGAAGCATCGTGCGAAAATATGCTGCGCTGCTTCAGCGCTTACGAGCAGCGCTTCAGCGCAGGACAGACCATCCTCACCTGCGGGCAGCAGCAGGACATGATCGGCGTGCTGCTCTCGGGCAGCGCGGCGCTTCTGCGCCTGCACGCCGACGGCAACCGCACCGTGCTTGAAAGCATGGACGAGGGCAGCGTCTTTGGCGAGGAGCTGGCGTTCACCGGCTTTCGCGACGGCAGCGCGCTCATCGAGTGCCGCGAGGACTGCCGCGTCATCTTCATGCGCTATGACCAGATCACAAAGCGCTGCGAAAACGCCTGTGCCTGCCACAGTCAGGTCGTAACGAACCTCTTCCAACTGCTCTCGAAAAAGTCTCTGCATCTGAGCCGCCGGATCGAGGTGCTCGCCTGCCGCTCCATCCGCGAAAAGCTGCTGTGCTTTTTCGAGCAGCTCGCCGACGAGCACGGCAGCCGGACGTTTCCCCTGCCGTTTTCCCTCAGCATGCTTGCCGACTACATCAGCGCCGACCGCAGCGCCATGATGCGCGAGATGCGCAAGATGCGCGAGGAGGACCTCATCAGCACCGAGGGCCGCAGCGTGACGCTGCTTTAGTTTTTTGCAAGCATTTTTCGTAAATGCAAGTTTTCCTGCATTGTCAGAATTTTGATATTCATTGACGCAAGAAAACTTTCATGATATAAATATAGCATCATTCCATATTCCCGGCGCTGCGTCCAGGAATCCCGCCTGCCGTTCTCCCCGGACGGCACGGCGCTGAATCTCAACAAAAAGGAGAATCATTCATGTATCGCATCGTGAAGAAAGAAGCGCTCAAGCCCACCGTGACCCTCTACGAGATCGAGGCGCCGATGGTGGCAAAGAAGGCCGAGCCCGGCCAGTTCATCATCCTGCGCGTCGATGAAAACGGTGAACGCATCCCCATCACCATCCACGACTTCGACCGTGAGAAGGGCACCGTCACCATCATCGTGCAGACGATCGGCGCCACCACCGAAAAGCTCAGACATAAAGCCGAGGGCGAGTACATTCAGGACTTTGTCGGCCCGCTGGGCCGCCCGACCGAGACCGAAGGCAAGAAGAAGGTCTGCGTCGTGGGCGGCGGCGTCGGCTGCGCCATCGCTTACCCTGTTTTGAAGAAGTTCCACGACTGCGGCGCGGAAGTCCACGCGGTCGTCGGCTTCAAGAATAAGGACCTCGTCATTCTTGAGGACAAGTTCCGCGCGGCGTCCAGCGTTTTGAAGCTGATGACGGACGACGGCTCTTACGGCGAGAAGGGTCTTGTCACCGATGCGCTCAAGGCGCTCATCGACGCGGGCAACCAGTATGACGAGATCTTCGCCATCGGTCCCGCCGTCATGATGAAATTCGTGTCCAAGACCACCGAGCCCTACGGCATCCCCACCACCGTTTCCATGAGCCCGATCATGGTCGACGGCACCGGTATGTGCGGCGGCTGCCGCCTCACCGTCGGCGGCGAGACGAAGTTCGCCTGCGTCGACGGCCCGGACTTCGACGGTCACAAGGTCGACTGGGACGAGAGTCTCAAGCGCGGCAAGATGTACTTCGACTGGGAGCGCCACAAATACGAAGAGACCTGCAACCTGTTCAGCAAGGAGGTTCAGTAATATGCCTAACATGAGTCTGAAGAAGAACGAAATGCCCTCGCAGGAGCCCAACGTCCGCAACAAGAACTTTCTGGAGGTTGCCCTCGGCTATACCGAGGAGCAGGCGCTCGACGAAGCAGCCCGCTGCTTAAACTGCAAGAACCATCCCTGCGTCTCCGGCTGTCCGGTGCAGGTCAAGATCCCCGAATTCATCAAGAAGATCACCGAAAAGGACTATGAGGGCGCCTATCAGGTCATCCACGAGACCTCTTCCCTCCCCGCCGTCTGCGGCCGCGTCTGCCCGCAGGAGACGCAGTGCGAATCGAAGTGCATTCGCGGCATCAAGGGCGAGCCCGTCGGCATCGGCCGCCTCGAGCGCTTTGTCGCCGACTGGCACAATGCAAACGTGCAGGAAGCGCCCGCCAAGCCCACGCCCAACGGCCACAAGGTCGCGGTCATCGGTTCCGGCCCCAGCGGCCTCACCTGCGCGGGCGACCTTGCCAAGAAGGGCTACGATGTCACCGTTTTTGAAGCGCTCCACCTCGCCGGCGGCGTGCTGGTCTACGGTATCCCCGAGTTCCGTCTGCCCAAGGCCATCGTGCAGAAGGAAGTCGACGGCCTGAAAGCCCTCGGCGTCAAGGTCGAGACGAACATGGTCATCGGCCGCGTCGTCTCCATTGACGAGCTGATGAGCGAGTACGGTTTTGAGGCCGTGTTCATCGGCAGCGGCGCGGGTCTTCCGATGTTCATGCACATCCCCGGCGAGAACCTCTGCGGCGTTTACTCCGCCAACGAGTTCCTGACCCGTATCAATCTGATGAAGGCTTATAAGGACGGCTCCGACACGCCCATCATGCCGCTTCAGGGCAAGAAAGTCGCCGTCGTCGGCGGCGGCAACGTCGCCATGGACGCCGCGCGCTGCTCCAAGCGTCTGGGCGCGGACGTGTACGTCGTCTACCGCCGCGGCATGGAAGAGCTCCCCGCCCGTCACGAGGAGGTCGAGCATGCCATCGAAGAGGGCATCGTCTTCAAGACGCTCAACAACCCCGTCAAGATCAACGGCGATGAGAAGGGCTATGTCTCCTCCATGACCTGCGTGGAGATGGAGCTGGGCGAGCCTGACGCCTCCGGCCGCCGCCGCCCGATCGAAAAGGTCGGCAGCGAACACGATCTGCCGGTCGACTGCGTCATCATGTCGCTTGGCACCACGCCGAACCCGCTCATCAAGAACACCACCCCGGGTCTTGAGGTCAACCGCAAGGGCGGCATCGTCGTGAACGAGGCCGGTCTCACCTCTCATCAGAACGTCTACGCCGGCGGCGACGCCGTCACGGGCGCTGCCACCGTCATCCTCGCCATGGGCGCTGGCAAGCTCGGCGCGAAGAGCATCGACAAGGCACTGAGCAAATAATTTTCGTCAGCGAAAGCGCGCAGAAGCGTACTTCTGCGCGTTTTCTCAATACCATTTCTCACGAAGGGAGAACTATTATGAATCTTTGGCATGATATTGCACCGGCGCGCGTGCGCCCTGAGGACTTTTTCGCGGTCATCGAGATCGAGAAGGGCTCGAAAAACAAGTACGAGATGGATAAAGAGACCGGCGCGCTGCGTCTCGACCGAATTCTCTACACCTCGACTCACTATCCCGCCAACTACGGCTTCATCCCCCGCACCTGGGCGGACGACGGCGACCCGCTGGACGTTCTGGTGCTCTGCTCTGAATGCATCCGCCCGCTGAGCCTCGTGGAGTGCTACCCCATCGGCGTTATTTCGATGGAGGACAGCGGCAGTCTCGATGAAAAGATCATTGCCATTCCCTTCCAGGATCCGACCTACAACACCTATCAGGACATCTCGGAGCTGCCGAACCATGTGGCAAGCGAAATCCGCCACTTCTTCCGCGTCTACAAGAGCCTGGAGGGCAAGGAGACCGTCGTCAGCGACGTCCTCGGCCGCGAGGAAGCCATCAAGATCATCATCAAGTGCCAGAACGCTTATATTGAAAAATATTGCCGTTAACATTGGCTAAACCGTGCAGGAGAGCAGGTCATCTGCTCTCCTGTATTTTTATATCCGGCGCTGTCATTAAAAATACTTTATAAACGCTTTATAAATTCTTGACATTCTTTCGCAAGGCGTATATATTATCTTTATAAAGTTCTTGCAAAGAAAGGAGATCTCCTATGGAAGGCGGCGCACTGTTCCTCCTCGCGATCGTTGTGATCCTGGCCGTTGGCATCATCGACAGCAGCATCAAGGCGAAGAAGGGCAAATTGAACGACGAAGAGAAGTAATTCTCTCCCCATCATAAACGAACGAGGGAAAGCGCATCCGCTTTTCCTCGTTTTTCTGTATATTTTTCAGTTGTAAAAAGGACGCATTCAAGTGAATGCGTCCTTTTTTAACTTCTTGCAGCGTAATAGCGCTTACTTCAGGCTCTCGGCCACAGCGACGGCCACGGCGACAGTCGCGCCGACCATGGGGTTGTTGCCCATGCCTAGGAAGCCCATCATCTCAACGTGCGCGGGCACGGAGGATGAGCCGGCGAACTGTGCGTCGGAATGCATGCGGCCCATGGTATCGGTCATGCCGTAGGAGGCGGGACCGGCGGCCATGTTGTCCGGGTGCAGGGTACGGCCCGTACCGCCGCCGGAGGCGACGGAGAAATACTTCTTGCCCTGCTCAATGCACTCTTTCTTGTAGGTGCCGGCGACGGGGTGCTGGAAGCGGGTCGGGTTGGTGGAGTTACCGGTGATGGAGACGTCCACGCCCTCGGAATGCATGATGGCAACGCCCTCGCGGACGTCGTCAGCGCCGTAGCAACGGACGTCGGCGCGCTCGGTCTCGCTGTAGCGGATCTCGCGCACGATGTTCAGCTTGCCGGTGAAGTAGTCGAACTGGGTCTGAACATAGGTGAAGCCGTTGATACGGGAGATGATCTGAGCAGCGTCCTTGCCGAGGCCGTTCAGGATGACGCGCAGGGGCTCCTTGCGGGCCTTGTTGGCGTTGCGGACGATGCCGATCGCGCCCTCAGCGGCGGCGAAGGACTCGTGACCGGCGAGGAAGGCAAAGCACTTCGACTCGTCGGACAGCAGCATCGCACCGAGGTTGCCGTGGCCCAGACCGACCTTGCGGTCCTCGGCGACGGAGCCGTCGATGCAGAAGGACTGCAGGCCGATGCCGATCATCTTGGCGGCTTCGGCCGCGGACTTCACGCCGGACTTGATGGCGATGGCCGCGCCGACGGTGTACGCCCAGCAGGCGTTTTCAAAGCAGATGGGCTGGATGCCCTTGACGATCTCATACGGGTCAAAGCCCTTGGCCTTGCAGATCTCGCGGCACTCTTCGACGGAAGAGATACCGTACTGAGCGAGGACGCCGTTGATCTTGTCGATTCTTCTCTCGTAGTTTTCAAATAAAGCCATTGTTTCGTCCTCCCTTCCTTATTCCTGACGCGGGTCGATGTACTTGGCAGCGTTGTCCCACTGACCATAGTGACCCTTGGCCTTTTCGAGCGCTTCGTTCGCATCGATACCCTTTTTGATGAAGTCCATCATCTTGCCGAGGTTGATGAACTCGTAGCCGACGATCTCGTTTTCCTTGTTGAGCGCGACGCGGGAGCAGTAGCCCTCGGCCATCTCGAGGTAACGGGGACCCTTTTCGGCGGTGGCAAACATCGTGCCGACCTGGGAGCGAAGGCCCTTGCCGAGGTCCTCGAGGGACGCGCCGACAGCAAGGCCGTCCTCAGAGAAGGCGGACTGGGTGCGGCCGTAGACGATCTGCAGGAACAGCTCGCGCATGGCGGTGTTGATGGCGTCGCAAACAAGGTCGGTGTTGAGCGCTTCGAGAATGGTCTTGCCGATCAGGATCTCGGAAGCCATGGCAGCAGAATGGGTCATGCCCGAGCAGCCGATGGTCTCGATCAGAGCCTCCTGAATGACGCCCTCCTTGACGTTGAGCGTCAGCTTGCAGGCGCCCTGCTGGGGCGCGCACCAGCCGATGCCGTGGGTGAAGCCGGAAATATCGGCGATCTGCTTGGCCTGGACCCACTTGCCCTCTTCGGGGATCGGGGCCGGACCGTGATACGCGCCCTTCGCAACGGGGCACATATGCTGCACTTCGGTCGTGTAAATCATAACGATCTTCCTTTCTTATCCTCTGTCTCCGTGAAAACACGGAACGTATCCATACGTGTTTTTATCATAGCAAACACGGCTTATTTTTGCAAGGTGAAAAAACGGAAATGCGGGCAAAATCCGCATTCCTTTCCATTTTTTCCGCGTCTCTGCACTTTTTCATTACAGCAGGTGGCGGATCGGGCGCTGGACAAAGCTTAAAGCCGTATACAGCGCGCGCTTTGCCCACGGCAGCGCCGTCTCTTCAAACTGCGCGCCGTACTCCGTGCCGCCGTCGTGCAGGGCGAGGCGGCTCTGCGCGATGTATTTCTCACTCTCTTCACGCAGCGTGGCATTGACCTCCTCGCTCTCGATGACGAGCATCAGCTCCGTGTCGAGATATGCGCTGCGCATGTCGGCGTTGAACGAGCCGACGATGCTCAGATCGTCCCCGATCAAAATCGTCTTCGTGTGCAGCGACTGGCCGCAGACGACCTCGTACACGTCGACGCCGCGCGATAAAATACTTTGCTTTTCGCGTAAGTAGTCCGAGCAGCCGCTCGGGTTCGCGCCGTTTTCAACGGCATTCGTCAGCACGCGCAGCTGCCGCGTCTCGGCAAGTGCTTCCAAATCGTTATACATTTCGTCGTTGCAGATGATGTACGGCGTTTGCAGCAGGACGTCATCGCCCTGCGCCATCAGGCGGACAAGCGCGTCCCACAGCTCAGGCGCTTTCGCCTCCGCGCGCGGCGAGCCGCTGAGAAGGCTCACATGCGTGACCGCCGCGGTCTCCACCTCCCAGTCGACGGCGGCAAGCTCTTTTCCATGCACCGCGCATAGCGCCGCGTAGCGCTCCTGCAGCGCGTCGGTCTGCGAGGACGTCTTGCCTGTGATGGTTTTATTCTCCGGCTGCGACCAGACGCTTTCAAAATACGTCAAAAGCTGGGAGACCGAGCTGCCCTCTCCCCCGTCCGACACGACGAGCACGTCGCGGTCGATGTTCTGGTTCTCCTGATATGAGCCGAGGAACAAATCGTTCGAATTTCTTCCGCCGAGGATGTATTTGCTCCCGTCGGCGATCAGATACTTGTCGTGCAGACGGTAGTTGAGCTTCCACGGGCGCAGCAGGTCGATGGGATCATAAAAGCGCACCTCCACATTCTCCTCCGCCGCGAGGGCGCGGAGAACGCCGCTGTTTTGCAGATGCAGAAAACCGTTCAGCCCGTCGACGATGACGCGCACCCGCACGCCGCGCTGCGCCGCGCCATAGAGCGCGGCCATCAAATCCTGTCCGCTGCCGTCCGCGCGCAGGTCAAAGGTCGAGAAGATGACCTCCCTTTCCGCACTCTCGATGAGCTGCAAGCGCCAGAGCAGCGCACTGTCCGTATCCTCGATGCTCCTCACGCGCTCCTGCGATGCGTCCGTACTCAATCGGGCTTCATACTGGCTCCACAGCTCCCCTGCCGCCTCTTTTTGCGGCAGCGGGACGAGAATGGCTGTCAGCACCCCATATAAAAGGTACACGCCCAGTGCGATGCCAAGCCATTTCAAGATATGCTTTCGCTTCATTTTTCACCTGCTTATCATAAAACTCATGCCGTCAGTTTATCATAAGGGATGCAAGCTGTCCAGCGGCGCGGCGGCGGTAAGTTTTCCCGACCGAAACGCCGCAACTTTCGCCCAAACGGAAATTTCTCGAAAAGAGGTCTTGACAATCCGCCAATTTCCGACCTATACTGTCGGTAAATCAAAAATACCCCACACGGGTATTGTATTTGCCCCGAAGGAGGAATCAAATTGAAAAAGGAAAGCTATGACGTGACCGGCATGAGCTGCGCCGCCTGCTCCAACCGCGTGGAAAAGGCCGTCGCCAAGCAGCCAGGCGCGCAGCAGGTCGCGGTCAACCTGCTGAAAAACAGCATGGTCGTCGAATACGACGAATCCCAGCTTTCGTCCGCGCAGATCATCGCCGCGGTCGAAAAGGCGGGCTACAGTGCGTCTCTGCATGCAAAGCCCGGCAGCGCCCCCGCCGCGCAGACTGCCGAGACCGGCGGCGCCAGCGCCGCACAGAAGGCGTACAGCGACATGAAAAAGCGTCTCGCCCTCTCGCTCATCTTCACCATCCCGCTGTTCTATCTCTCGATGGGCCACATGATGGGCTGGCCGCTGCCCGCGTGCTTCCTCGGCATGGAAAATGCGATGACGTTCGCATTCACGCAGTTTTTGCTGCTGCTGCCCATCGTCTATATCAACCGCCAGTACTATATCATCGGCTTCAAGACGCTGTGGCAGCGCTCGCCAAACATGGATTCGCTGATCGCACTGGGCTCCAGCGCCGCCATCGTGTACGGCATCTACGCCATCTATAAGATCGGCATCGGCTTCGGAAGAATGGACATGGACACGGTGCACACCTATATGATGGAGCTGTACTTCGAGTCCGCAGGCACGATCCTGACGCTCATCACCATGGGCAAGACGATGGAGGCCCGCGCCAAGGGCAAGACCTCTGATGCCATCACAAAGCTCATGGACCTTGCGCCCAAGACCGCGACGGTCGAGCGCAACGGCGTCGAGAGCGTCATCCCCGTCGAGGAGGTCCAACTCGGCGACGTGCTGATCGTCAAGGCGGGCGAGAGCGTCCCCGTCGACGGCGTCGTGCTCGAGGGAACGTCCTCGGTCGACGAATCCGCGCTGACGGGCGAGAGCATCCCCGTCGAAAAGCAGGCGGGAGACAGCGTCATCGGCGCGACCATCAACAAATCCGGCTATTTCAAGATGCGCGCGACCAAAGTCGGCGACGATACCGCCCTTTCCCAGATCGTACGCCTTGTGGACGAGGCCACGAGCTCCAAAGCGCCCATCGCCAAGCTCGCCGATAAGGTCAGCGGCGTGTTCGTCCCCGTCGTCATCACGATCGCCGTCATCGCAACGGCAGCATGGCTGCTGACGGGCCACAGCGTGGAATTTGCGCTGTCCATCGGCATTTCCGTTCTCGTCATCAGCTGCCCCTGCGCGCTGGGTCTCGCCACGCCGACGGCCATCATGGTCGGCACGGGCCGCGGCGCGGTGAACGGCATCCTCATCAAGTCCGCCGAGGCGCTGGAGACGACGCACAGCGTCAACACCGTCGTGCTCGACAAGACCGGCACCATCACGCAGGGCAAGCCCGTCGTCACCGACGTCGTCGACGGCGGCATCGGCAGGGACAAACTTCTCTCCGTCGCCGCGTCGCTCGAAAAGCTCTCCGAGCATCCGCTCTCCGAGGCCATCGTGGCCGAGGCGGAGAAGGAATCGCTCACGTTCCTGTCCGTCGACAAATTTGAGCAGATCCCCGGTCAGGGCATCCGCGGCGAGGTCGAGGGCCAGCTCTGCCTTGCCGGCAACCGCCGCATGATGGAAGCAAACCGCATCGAAAAGAGCGACCTGCTCGCACAAGGCGAAGCGCTGGCTGAGGACGGCAAGACGCCGCTCTACTTTGCGCTGGACGGCAAGCTCATCGGCCTCATCGCCGTAGCCGATGTCGTCAAGCCCACGAGCGCGCAGGCCATCGCCGAGCTCTCGAGCATGGGCATTGAAGTCGTCATGCTCACGGGCGACAACGCCAAGACCGCCGAGGCCATCCGCCGTCAGGTCGGCGTGGACCGCGTCGTGGCCGAGGTGCTGCCGCAGGATAAGGAACGCGAGATCCGCCGCCTACAGGAGGGCGGCAAGAAGGTTGCCATGGTCGGCGACGGCATCAACGACGCGCCCGCCCTTGCGCGCGCAGACGTCGGCATTGCCATCGGTGCCGGTACGGACGTCGCCATCGAGTCGGCGGATATCGTGCTGATGCGCAGTGACCTGCTCGACGTCTCGACCGCCGTGCAGTTGAGCCGCGCGGTCATCCGCAACATCAAGGAAAACCTCTTCTGGGCGTTCTTCTACAACGCCATCGGCATTCCCATCGCGGCGGGCGTGTTCTACCCCGCCTTCCAGCTCAAGATGAACCCGATGCTCGGCGCGCTCGCGATGAGCTTCAGCTCGGTGTTCGTGGTGAGCAATGCGCTGCGCCTGCGCTGGTTCAAGGCCAAGCACACGGCGGCAGCACCGAAAACGGTTTCTTCTCCGTCGGATCGCGGAGTGGAGATAGCAAACAGCCGCACCATGGCAAGTAACAATGAAAAAGGAGAAACGAACATGGAAAAAGTCATCAGCATTGAGGGCATGGCCTGCATGCACTGCGTGAACCACGTCCAGCAGGCGCTTTCCGCCGTCCCCGGCGTGAAGGAGGCAAAGGTCGATCTCGAGAGCAAGTCCGCTACCGTCAGCGTGGACGGCAGCGTAACCGACGCGGTGCTCAAGGCCGCCGTGGATGAGGCGGGCTATCAGGCCGTCTCCATCCGCTAAGGCCATGAGAGCCGATCGTGATTCCGTCCGCCGCAAGCTGAAAATTGCCCGCGGCCAGCTCGACGGCATTTTGCAGATGATCGACGACGACCGCTACTGCGTGGACATCTCCAACCAGCTTCTCGCCACGCAGTCGCTCCTCAAAAGCGCCAACCAGCAGATCATGCGCGCGCACATCGAAGGCTGCGTGCGCGAGGCTTTGCAGACCGACCATATCGACCCCAAGCTCGAAGAGGCCTTCCAGCTCCTCGAGCGCATGGCGCAGTCGTGACCGCACAAAAAAGGACGACAGCTATTTTTAGCTGTCGTCCTTTTTTGTTATTCGATCAGATCCTCGCGGTCGAGTTTCTTTTCCGAAAGCTGCTGTGCGGTGTGCTCATGTACGAGCTGGAGTACTACCGCCGTGAGGGGAATGAAAAACACAATACCGACAAGGCCGAAGAGCTTGCCGCCAAGCAATGCCGCAAGGAGCGTCCACAGCGGCGCAAGCCCCACGCTGTTGCCAACCACATGCGGGTAGATGAACTGATTTTCCGTGAACTGCACCGCCTGATAGACGATCAGGCACAGCAGCGCCTTCTCCGGCTGGGCAAGCAGCGTCAGCAGTACGCCGATTGCGCAGGAGGCCAGCGCGCCGATGTAGGGAACAAAGGCGAAGGCCGCCGTCAGCGCGGCGGTCAGCCCCGCGTAGGGAATGCCGCACAGGGAGAACGCGAGAAAGATCATCGTGCCGAGGATCACGACCTCCACGCACTGCCCGGACAGAAAACGGGCGTAAGTGGTGTGCGTCAGGCGCGCGATGCGGCAGACCTGATCGGCCTTTCGCTCGCTCAGGTTGGCGTAGAGGAGTCTGCGGCTCTGTTTAGCAAGGCTGCGCCGGTCGAGCAGCACATAAAACATGATGACGATGGCAAAGGTGACGTTGGCCACCGCCGAGACCGTGGTACCGGCAAGATCCACCACCGAGTCGATCAGCGCGCCGGCGCCGGTGAGCGCCTTTTCCAGCACCGTTTTCCAATCGAGCGCGGCGATGCGATCGGTGAGCTCGCTTGTATCCACGCCGTGATCCGAGAGAAGGCGCGCCCAGTCCGGCCAGTTCTCCCTGACCAGTGTGCCGATGCTCTTGAGCGACGCGGCAAGCTGCGGCAGCGCCAGAACGCACAGCAGTACCACGACGATGACCACGCACAAAAGCGTCAGCAGCAGGCTGAGAAGGTCAATGTGTTTTTCCTTTGCCTTTGGCATCAGGCGCGTCAAACGTCCTGCGATGCCCTGCATCGGCACACTGAGGACAAACGCCATCAATAACCCTATGATCACCGGCGTGAAGAGGGTAGCGAGCCTCGTAAGAAACGCCGCGACTTCGTTGAGATTCATCAGTGCGGCATAGAGCGCCACGCCGAACGCGACCAGAAGAAATTGCTGTTTTCCTTTTTTATCCATTGTTCTTTTCTGCACCTTCCGCGCGTTCGCTCTGCCACCGGAGCGGAAGTGCCGAACGCTGTGCATATCCTTTCAGGTTAATTATAGAATGGCTTGCACTGCATTGCAAGTTCTTTTGCCCGTCGCTTGGTAGTTTCTCCCGCCCGCTGCTTTTTCGCGCAGACTTTTGCGGAAAATCAGCATTTCTCCCCTTGGCGCGGCGGTGATCGTCTGCTATACTGAAAGGGACAAAAGCACATCGGGCGGGCGTTGACGCTTCCGATGGAAAGGAAGGCTCAGAATGAATCGAACGGGGAACGGCGCCGCACTCTGCGAAGATCCGCATGACTTTCTTGTCATGCAGAATCTCTATGACGCGGCGGTTCGGCAGCTCACGTTGAAATTCAATATTCTCAACAGTGAATTCAATGTTCTTTATGCACGCAATCCCATTCATCACATCGACGGGCGCGTCAAATCGCAATCGAGCATTGTCGCCAAGCTCATCAAGCGCGGCCTGCCGCTCTCGATCGAGTCCGCGCGAAAAAACATCAACGACATCGCGGGCGTGCGCGTCGTTTGCAGCTACATCGACGATGTCTACCGCGTGGGCGAGATGCTGGCGCGGCAGACGGATGTGGAGATCGTCAAAAAGCAGGACTACATCCAGACGCCGAACTACAACGGCTACCGCTCGCTGCACATGGACATCAAGGTGCCCGTCTACCTCTCCGACCGGACGGAATACGTCGTGGCGGAGATCCAGCTGCGCACGATCGCCATGGACTTCTGGGCGAGCCTTGAGCACGATATCCGCTACAAGGTCGACAAAACGAAGCTGCCCGAGGGCATCAACGAGGAGATGTTCGAATGCGCGGGCAAGATCGCTGAGATCGACCGCCAGATGCAGGACATGTACCAGCGCATCAAGGCCTCGGATGCCTACAACGAAGATTGAGTCCCCTATATAAAGGAAAAAGGATGCATCGAAAGACGCATCCTTTTTGTTTTTCACTGCTTTTTGTGATACCCGCAGTCGCAGTAGGGGCCGCCGGAGGCGAGCGTGTACTCGCGCACGAAATCCGACGCGCCGCCCGCGTCGCTCATCGTGTAGTCGAGATGGCACAGCGCGGGCGTCAGATCGTAGAGCCCCAACACCTGCATCAGCGTGCAGATGCCGCAGGTCGTGAAGCGCGCCTCGTAGCCGCTGCCGTCCTCGTACTCGAAAAAGTCCATGTTCCACGAATAGGGGTTGCGGTCGCCCGCGCGCAGCTTCGCCGTCGCCTTCATGCCCTCGATGTCCTTGGGCGTGAACTTTTTCTTTCCGCTCGCGCGGCAGAAAGCCTTCATCGTAGGCGTCATCATCGCCGCGGCGTAGTAGTCCGTCAGCGTTTTGATGTCCGGCCGCTGCGGCATGCACAGGATAAACGCGGCGAGCATCGCGCAGTTGACGATGTTCATTTCGAAGCGGTCGCGCTTGTCAAATTCCGGCAGCTTCGCGATGATCTCGCGATACTTCTTTTTGGCACGCGCCGCAACGTCCTTCGCCTGCTCCGCGGTCAGGTCGAATTCGACCGTCAGGTGCTTTTCAAACGATCCGGCAAACAGCGCCCACATGCCCGCAGGCTTTCCAAGATACTTCATTTGCTCTCCCCTTTTTGAGTTTGATGCCTCAAACTCGTCTGCATTTTTGACTGCCGTCTTGCTTTTGGTCATAGTATACCGAGGGCAGGCGCGCTTGTCAAGGCGGCGCAAAAAAGCGGCGGTTCATCAGATCCGCCGCTTTTTCAGTTGGATTTACTTGCCCTGATAGGCACGATAGAGGAACGTCACGATCTCCGCGCGTGTGCAATCCGCGTTCGGGCTGAACGTCGTGGCAGAAGTGCCGTTCGTCACGTCGCTCGCGACCGCCCAATTGACGGCGTCAGCGTAGAACGCGTCGGACTTCACGTCAGTGAAGCTTGCACTGCCGCTCGCGGTGCCCTTGAGCGCACGATACAGGAACGTCACGCTCTGGCCGCGGGCGCAGGTCGCATCGGGCGCAAAGGCCGTATCGGTCATGCCGTTTGTGATGCCGTTTTCGACCGCCCAGGCGACGGCTTTGGCGTAGTAAGCACTCGCAGGAACGTCCGCGAAGCTGCTCATTGTCTTCGGCTCGGGGCTGCCGGCGGCACGCCACAAGAACGTGACGATCTGACCGCGCGTGCAGGGCTCATAGGGAGCAAACAGCGTTGCGCTCACGCCGTCGGTCACGCCGTTCTCGACCGCCCACTTGACCGCGTCATAGTAGTAGGCAGAGGTCGAAACGTCGCTGAACTTGACGGTCTCCTCCGGCGTCGGCTCAGGCGTGGGCTCCGGCGTCACGGTGGTGGAACTGCTGTAACGGCGGGTGACGGAAACTTCACAAGTGGTCGTCTTGTCGTTATAGTTGCCGTCTGTCGCGCCGGTGTAGCTGAGCGTAAAGGTGTAAGTTGCTGTGCGGTTTGGCAAAGAAGCGGAATACGTACCGTCCTCGTTCTTCGTCACGCTGATGCCGTTATCGCACGTCACAGCCGCCGTACCCTCGCTGCTGGGCACACCACTGACGGTCAGTGTGACCTTGCCGACGCCGCGCAGGGAAGCGGGAGAGGCGGTGATGGTCAGTGTCGGCGTAGCCTTGACGATGTTGAACGTGGCCGTGCCGATAACGGTATCGCCCACCTTGACCGTGGCGGTAGCTGTGCCGACGTTGGTATTGCTGCTGTATTTGACAGAATATTCAGTATCACTAATTACTTCACCATTCTTGGTGACCTTGACGGCGGGTTCCAGAGCAGAACCGGTGTAAGTCTGGTCGGCGATAACGGGAGAAACGAAGTAGGTATCTTCATCAATCACCTTGCTCCACTGCGCATAGATGGCATCAGGCATGTAATTGTAGATGTGCTTACCGATCTCATAGGGCTTCTCGCCAGCAGCATCGCCAGTCCACTCCTTGAAGGTGTAGCCATCACGTGTAAACTTGGTATCGTCAACTTTAACGACATAACTAACTTGGCCTCTATTATACCGACTCGGGAACTGGATCGTCTTGGTTTCTCCTAATGCCGGAGCAAAGAAAGCATAGACTTCCTGAATATCTCCGTTATTCTGTCCACCGTTTGCATTCAGAAGAACTTTCTTTGTAAACCAGCGGTAGAAAGTCGTTTCTTGGTCGATGTTCGTGCTACTGCCAACCTCTTTGCCATCAGCCGTAAACCATGAAGAATTTTGTGGCTCAAACGTTTCACCCTTATATTGATCCGGAGTGGTAATGTTAACAACCTGTTTAATTATATTGAAGTTTGCCTTCATCCAAAGCAAATTGTTGCAGTACTGGAAAGCATAAGTTTTATCCCCCTTACTAAAGGTAGGGTTTCCTTCTACTGTAATGCTTGTAAGTCCATGGCAATTTCTAAAAGCGACAAAACCAATATTCTCTACACTTTCAGGGATAACCAAATCGCCTGCCAAACCAGCCCGATCAAAGCAAGCCTTACCAATCCTATTTAATTGCGCAGGAAATTTCAGTGTTTTCAGCGCAGTGCAAAATGCGAACATACCGTCCTGCAATTCCTTCATATCATCCGGTAGTGTCACATTTGCCAGACTCGCACAGCTACTGAAAACACTTTCGCCCACAGTGGTCGGTGCTTTTTCCAAAAGTACGCTCGTTACCTCTCTATTGCCAGAAAACGCTTGATTGCCCAGACTTGCCGCATTCTTCAAGACGATCTCCTGCAACGCCTGATTTCCATAAACGGCTTTATCCGCAAACGCTGTTACGTTGTTGAAGTCGATCGTTTACAAGTTCTGTGTGTAGTTAAAAGCGAGAAAATCAATTTTTGTCGCTTCATCAATCATCTTGTAAGCCTTATCCGTCTTATTCTGCGGATACTGAATCAGCGTCGTCCCATCAGCAGTGTACAGCACGCCGTCCACAGACTTATACGCAGTATTTCCGTTGGAAACAGAGATATTTTCCAAGGCATAGCACTGATAGAATACTTCTCTGCTGTTATCAGTTGTATTGCCGATTTTCTTCACGCTGGCTGGAATCGTAATTCCCTTTAGCGCAAAATCATTCCAGAACGCGCGATCACCAATCGACTCAACTCCTTCCAGAATAGAAACGGATTCAAGATTCGTACAGCGGAAAAATGCATAGGAACCAATGGATGTTACACCGCGATCAATCACAACAGCGGTAATATCCTCATCAAAATCTTTCCATCCAGCACTCGTATGCATTACACCATCTTCTTTAAGGATTTTATAATCCGCCATCGCGCCCGTGCCGGAGATCGTCAGCACACCCGTGCGGCTATCAAAGCTCCACTTGACGTGGTCGTTCTCCGTCGCACCGCAGTCGCCGGATGTCGCGGGCTCGACAGGCGTCTCTGCCGCCTGCGCCGCTGCCTCGTTCTCCTGCGTCTCATTTTTCGCTGTCGCCGTTACAGGCAGCAGTGATATCATCATCGCTAAAGACATTGACAATGCAAAAAAATGACGCTTCATCTTCAATCCCTACTAAAGTTACTCTATTTTTTGCCCGCTTCTGTGGGCTGGGTTTACCATAATTTACCGGCATTGAGGCAAAAAAATCCGCCTCTTCTGGCACGGGCCAGAAGCAGGCGGCGGTCGGGTCAGCGCGCGTACGCCTCCCCCTTATGATCGTAACCAGCTGTCATAGCGTGTTCTTCGCGTGAAGAACGGCGTTAGACCCATCTGGCTTTGCGTCGCCGCCTTTCGGCGGGTTTGCCCGTAATCCGCGCGCGGGGCGGAATGATATTCCGTATATGCAGAGGCGGCGCGGATGTTCCTCTGCTCCCTTAACTATTTTTTAGCATAGCACAACTTTCCGGCAAAGGCAAGGGAATTCGCGTTTTTCGATCAAAAAACGGGATTTTGCTGTGAAAATCGCCGCATCGCGGCGCTTTTGCATGCATCCTGCCGCGCTGTAAACACCGGAAGGCGTTCTCTTTTGGGCCTATTTGTTGTGAATATAGTGGAAACTGTATTCGCCATGAATTTTCGTCATGGAATATCAGGCCGTCCTTTTCCATAAAATTTTCCGCAGATCTGACCTCGGAGAAACGGCATTCAGCGTCGCATAACGGACAATCCCCGATTTTTCTTATACAAGTCTTTCTTTCAGATGCGGATTGCTTTCCGTGCAGCCGTTACGTCGGCTGTAAATATAAAAAGAAGCCACTCTCATGAGTGGCTTCTCTCCAATGTTGGCGCTACCTATCTTTCCGGGCCGTCTCCAGCCAAGTATTGTCGGCAGAAG
>ERZ773133.892-NODE-892-length-38763-cov-23.227421_pt1 | contig 38763 bp, 65 predicted proteins | sample MGYA00580861_ERZ773133 | MGnify/ENA primary metagenome ERZ773133 (study PRJEB29015, sample SAMEA2737844) | human gut metagenome | biome: human gut; feature: human-associated habitat; material: faeces | place: China | collected 2012 ...
AACCATTCATATTCGGCATACGGACACCATGTACCAGATTTATTTTTAAAAATAATATGGTTCGCATACATAACTTGATTTAATTTAACGGCACTTGAAAACCCTAAATCTTTTGCTACAATAGTTGTAGTAATAAGACCATCTTTCTTCAATACGGTGTCATGATATTCTGCTTTCGGCTTCATTTCTTCATTTTCTGCAATAAGTTGAGCTGTGGCAAGTTCAACAAGTTTCTGATGCGCATAAGCTACTTCCGATGGATCTTTACTAAATAGCTGAAGTTTATATTTTTCTTCTTCAGAAAGATAATTTCCAGTTTTTAGTTTTTCTTCCATTTTATTAAATGCATCTATGTATTTAAGTTTCCATTCAAGAGCTTCTTTCCCAGTAAATCCCATACATAACAAAGAAAAACCATCTCTATTCATAAGATATTCATTATATTTTCTTCCTCTTGAATTGGTATACTCTGAAAGATAAAACATATTTTTCACTGCGGAATTTTCCGCCGTGATATTTCTAATGGAATCAAGAACATCTCTGTGATTCTTATTAAACTTTTAAGCTACATCGCGGCTACTAGTAACAACTTGTCCATTTTCATTTTTTAAAATAATTTCGTTCATTTTATTTCTCCTTTTCTAAAATAGTTATTTTTAGTAAAAGGAGAGTGGGTGGTAATTATCCACCAAATCTCTCCGCAACGTGGTGTGATAGGAGCGTACCCTATACATTAGTTCCACCAACAGAGATGAAATAGAAGAGTAAAAACTATTCTATATAGCTCATTATCAGGTTATCCACCCGTCTCTAATCATTTATTCTCTGCATTCATTTACGGAAAATTGTAAACAGGAAGCCAGGGATTCGAACCCTGATTAACAGTTTTGGAGACTGTCGTGTTGCCAATTACACTAACGACCTGTATTTGAATGCGTAAGCTGCAGTCTTACACACTCAACAAAATTATAAATAAAAACTTTTCAAAATCTCAGATAGACGAACTTTATCAACCTGTTCAGATGACCAATATGAAATAGAACTATATCCATTCTTATCATGCTTGCTACATGTAAATCCCTGTCCATCATCAGAGAAATCTACATTCATAGAATTGTCTTTGGAACGTGAATCACAGTCGTAGTCATCACAATCATGGTGGTCGATCATATGATCAGAGTCATCACCAGATTCTTCTTCCGTGATTTCAAATTCATATTTCATATCCGATTCAAAATATTTAACGCATTTAGAATTTGCATTTTCATCAAAAAATACAAATTTTGGAGATAGCATACAATATCTTCCGTCCAATTTTAGCTTCTCGCAAAATATTTCATCACACACAATACTAATAACATATTCGTCTTCATAGTTATCCCACTCAGGATCTGCTAACTCAACAAATTTTAGATCATAATCGTAAAATACCAATTCTCTCAAAATTTCTTTTGCATGATCATACTTAGCAACAAAACTTACGTTTCGATCACAATCATGTAGTAGCTCATAAGTCTCGACAACTACTTCGACTAATTCTTCAATACTTTTACATTTCAGTGTATGCATAAAATCACCACCGATCTATTAGAGAACAGCCTCTTTAAGAGCAGTAGCTGCCTTGAATTTCGGTGCTTTATGAGCAGCAACCATAATTGTTTCACCAGTCTGAGGATTACGTCTCTTAGATTCTGCCTTTTCTACAACCTCGAATTTTCCAAATCCTGCGATATTTACAGATTCTCCATCAGCCATTGCATCTTTGATGGTAACGAAAACAGCATCTACATATTTTGCTGCATCTTTCTGGGTTACTTCTAGGTTTGCTGCTACGGTTTTAATAATATCTTGTTTGTTCATTTTAATATTCTCCTTTTGTTCAAATATATTTTGCACTTATGAAGTGCTTGTCTAATTTTTTATAATGTGTTATTCTCTATAAGTACGGAGCATCTTCCGTATTCTTGGTCATCGGCTTTTCCCGAGTTTTGTACATTTGTTGTATAACAACGGAAAGGCAGGAATTCTAGGTAGCCGATGACCTTCTTTATATGTAAGTACAGACGTATCTGTACTTATTTTTCTACTTCAGCGGGATTTTGTGACTCAATAATTCCTACTTTGATCATGTATTCTGTTTCAAGATCCAGTACATTAGCTACCGTGTCATAATCTAAACCAGTTCGACCTTGAATGTATGAATTAAGTTCGTCATAATCCAACACTGGATTTTCGTCAATTTCTCCCATAATTGTATTCTCCATTAATTAAGCTTAATTGAATGTTGTGTTGTAAGCCCTTGTCCAAGCTCGAACTCAAATAAACTCGCGCCAGGGTTAGATGTCTTCCTTAGAGACATTCCATATGGATCTACGCCAATAATAGATCTGACAGTAAGACATTCTGCATCAATTCCAACTTCCACATTCATTTTATGATGGCAATGAGCGCCAATCAAATAATCAAAATGTGTTTGATAAGCTCGCGCATATTCATCAATTGCGGTTTTAATGTTCGGAACTTCGCCATGAATACCTAATACTGCATATGTGCTTAGTACGGAATAATCCATTCCAGTTGGATTTTCAAGAATTACAATATTCTTATTGCCTTTAAGCCGTTCTTTAATTAATACAAGCATTGATTTACTCATATTTTCATCTACGAATGCATTTTTCGGCGCACCGCAAATTCTAAGCTGATTATGATTTGAATCAATCACCATTTGAAATTTAATTCGTACATATTTACTAAGTTCATTTAACCAATTTGCAAGGAAATTGGCATACAGAATAGAAGAGTCGATAATACCATATCTAAGCTTCATAAGTTGGGAATTTAAACGCAAGACACCCTGCAGTCCATCGCCTAACTCCCAAACATTTAATTCTGTAATATGTTCTTTATTCACAAGCTGAACAACTTTATTTAAAAGATTCCACATACGTGTTTCGAAGATCTCTGGACTATATTCATTGATAATATTTCCAAACAAATCTTTAATCTCAAATTCAATCCCATAATGAGCATCAGCTAAACACAGAAGATATGATTTATGATCATGTATAGGTGGAATATATTCCGGAATATCCAATGTTTTTAATTCACGAACTGCATTGCAAATTTTTTCTGTAACCATTTCAGCTCTCGCATCTTCGCGTAGCCATTTTGAATATTCTAGTTTTTCTGTTTGGATTTTCTTACGAGTTTTTTCTAATTCTCTTTGCGCGATCCGGATATCCTGCAACTGTTTATCAGAATCAACAAACATATCACGATTTGCATTCAGCATTCGATCAAATGTCGCTTTATCCTTCCGAAATTTTGATTCTCCATAATGAGTTCCAAGTAACTGATTGAGTACATCAGCTACATCATTCCAGGAACCGATTATATCCTTATCTTTAGTAACTCTATATATAAGTTGATCATCTGTTTCACCAGGCAATCTTGTATAGGAAGTAATAGTAGATCACTCCCTTCTTACTCAACATCAACTGGTTCATCCAGTTCTTCCTCGTCCTTGACCTTAATATTAATTTCTACTGGTAGGTCTGCGAAGTCACGTAGAAGAGTAGAAAGTTGCTTATCTTCACCGTCAACATTGATTACCATAGTTTGTGGATTTAAAATACCAGTAACTTTCATTGAAGTTGTCGATGTTTTCTTATAAGTAAATGCTGCCATATCGTATAATTCTCCTTTTAATCCTAAAAATTTGTATAAAAAATAGAAGAGTAGTAAACTCTTCCTTAAATAATTTCATCTAAACTTGTAATAATTTTATCTGCAACACCATATTTAATAGCTTCTTTCGCAGATAAATACCAGTCATTTTCAAAGTTTTCATTAAAGACATCTTCTGGAATTTTTGTCCTAGATAAAACAAAGTCTCCAAGTTCTTCGATTTGTCGTTGATAATTTAAAATTGCTGCGACTACATCATTGTATGTTCCAGCAAATTGACCAGCTCCCTTATGGATGAGGAATTCTGCCGTTGGAAATGTAAAACGCTCATGACATGCTAAATAAATAAAGCATCCACTTGATGCAGCCATACCAACATTGATTCCAATAACTTTTGTTTGACTTAGTTGAATTGTATCAACCAAACAGTTATTTACCTCTAAATCGCCACCAGGACTAAAGAAGATTACTTTAATTGGCTTACGTTCTTCTGCTGGAATATTATTTTTCTTATCTTCTGAATTCCACTGCATAATCATCTTTGCATATTCCAAAGTCATGGTTGTAATTTCATCATCAATCCAAATAATTCTATCATCGTAATTTTTATAAAATTGTAATAGCGTAGGATCTGGCAACTGTAAATTTTCTACATTACTTGGAATTGCAATGTCTAAATATGTTGTTTCTAATTTTTGCTTGAGTTCCTTTTTCTCCATTGGCAATATGCCTCGTGCTTTCATAATATTTTCTCGTTAGAGCATAATAAAAGAGAATCAATATTCTGATCCTCTTGAAATAATTCTGCTTGTTTTTCTTTTTTAAATAAAAAATACTGTTCTGGTGTATTATTAAAGTGCCCATAAAATTCATGGAATTCCAAATGATATTCTCTTAATAAACATACGCCAAGTCCATATTTATAATGCAAATCAACACATGTTTCTAATAACAACTTTAATTCTTCTTGGGAATATTTCCCCACGTTGTCCCTTAAATCTAAATGTGTTATTTCCAATGTTTCTGAAACAATATCTCTAAAATTTTTATATAAATGATGTACTTCCAAGTATCCGTTTTTATTTGTGATATCACATTTATAATTTGCGGCTTTTAATGAATCGGACTTCCATTCTTTTATAGATACGCGCAAAAACGAATTAAGAGAACTTCTGCCTCCTTTCCAATGGGCAGAGTTTTTACCAAAAGATATTTTCTTTCTGCAAGATGGGCATATAATTTGATGTCTATTTTGATATTTTTGCAATGACGTTGTATATGGATTTCCACATAACGAACATGATATAGATAAATTTCTATCATTTGCGTGAGTGTACACGGTCGATAAAAGCTTATTTTCTCCACTTTTTTCAATTATATATTTTGCATCATCAAAATTAAATCCCTAAACTTCTTTTGCATTATCATAAATACATCCTTTACATTGATGTGGTTCATTGCTTAAATTAAATGCCGTTGCTACTTGCACCCCAAGATTATCATGCTTTTTACAAACATACATCATCTTTTGCTTGGCGTTTGTATATACATAAGGCAATAACATATAGTTCTTATTATATACAGATTTGTGTAGTTTTAAGATAAAATTTTCTTGTTTTAACTTATTATATTTGCTTTTAGCCATTGTTGTTTTTCCAGTTATTTTTCGAATTTCATGTGCTTTTCTCACGGCGCAATGCGGACAAGCGTCTTTATCAACTTGTAATTTACCCCTTTTATAATGCTTATAAGATGTTTGATTTTCTTCACCGCAGTAATCACAAATATATAGAATTTTCTTTTCGGATGTATCGTTTAAATCTTCAATCCGACACATGAACTTATCATTATATTCTGTAAAACAATATCCTTTTTCAATAAAATATCTTTTATTTGCATGTGTCCATGTCATTTCAATTTCTTTGGTTAATAGCATTATTTATCACCTATTATTTATCCTTTCGTATTTTTATTTATTCTCCATATAAAAAGACACCAAAGCTAAAAACAACTCTGGTGTCTTCGTGTATTTATATGTTGTTACTCCTTGAACATCTTTTACAAAAGAATATTCAATACCTTTTGATTGAAGATATTTCATCTCAGGTACGTATTGAGTACTGTATTCTTTATCAAATTTTTTAATCACTAATATATAAATCCTTTCTTACATCAAATCTGCTAATTCGCTCAATTCAGATCTGTAATTATTTTTAAGTTTGACACACCCAAAGCTTTTATGTCCTTTGAATACGTCAATCAGTCTATTAATACCAACATTTTGGACGTTTGTATCCTTTTGTTCAATAATGTCACCCTCATATATTTGTTTACATCCAGATTTACAACGTTGAATAATTGTTTTTAGAGTATAAACATCCAAATTCTGACTTTCTGTAACCATACAGATGCTATCAGATTCAAATTCGACACCTCGAATATTTGCAGTTGGAATAATATCTAGCATTCCACGATCAAGCATATACTCAACCTGCTGCAAATCGCCAAATTTTGATGCTAAAATATTTCCGATAGATGCAGAATAGATCAATTTTGTGACATGATCACCCTTTTCGTATCCGAGAGTTTTCGCTCCTTTTAATGGTTCATAAGAGTAAACCATATAGCATTTTTTATATCTTCCTTTTTCAATTTCTTGCATGATATAATTAAGTGGAAGAGTGGTTTTGCCACTACCGGCTTTACCATACAATACGGTAATATCATTTGTGTTAATCGAATCCATAGCGAATGATTGAATGTCGTCTAATGGTTTTAATGTGCCAAACATATTAGATTTAAATGGTTTATTTCTAATAGTCTGATACATTCCGCCATCCCATTTTAATTTATCTACAACTTCATTGTCTGCATTTCGAATAATAACATATTCATTGGTTAATAAATTGAAAACATTTTCATTTAAATGTTCATAGAAATATGCCATATAATTTTCAGACAATGTAATATCTCTATATCCTTTATATAGATCTTCTTGAATAGTAGAAATACTGGAAACATCTAATCCAAAAATCCATTTTGCAATGGTTTTACAAGAAATATCGTTTGTAATAAATAAAATATCAGGAGTAGAATATGCACATGCACAAATCTGATTATCAGGAGTGTTTTCTAATCCAAAAACATCTATAATTGAGATAATATCTTTGGTGGTAATAACAACCTTATATTTATCATCATTTTCATCTAAAATATGTAATAATTTTCTTGCTTTGTATTTTGTCTCTTCATCTTTTCGAGAACTTGTTTTAATGTTTTCTAGTTCTTCTAGAGTAGTAGAACTAATGTAAAAACTGTCTTCTAAAATTTTATCCTGTAGTAATAGAAGAGCGTTAGTATCATAAAATTTAGTTTTGATGGCTTAAACCACCTTTCTCATTAAATTTCGCATTAGCGATGATATAATTGCTTTCGATAATTTTCGAGAAGACTCATATTATGAGGAGTCTCACACAAATAGAATTTTTTACGTTTATGACATGATTCCGAATGGGATACGCCGCCTTCCGCATAAGGAACTCCATGCTTTACTAAATATTCTTTCTCTTGTTTAGTAATGAGTACTATATTAATGCACACCTTTCGTTTTAAATTTCTTTGCATTTGCCACAAAGATAAATAGTTGGGGTGGTAGGACTCGAACCCACGACCGTTCGGATATAAGCCGAATGCTCTCACCAACTGAGCTACACCGCAATAATGCTACATAAGTAGCAAAATAAGTACGCTGAGATTAAACGTATCTTCGGAAACCTTTACCGACATTATTTTTTCTTCGGTTATCCACTATATGTTGCTTGCGCACACATATAGTATCTTCCACAACCGCCTTTTAAGAAGTGGCTTATCTTCTTTACTGTATGACTACTCAAGTTTCATCGTTCCATTAACACTGCCGTGCTATAAATCTCCGCTAAGAGAACTGTGCAGAATCCGCTTAACACATCCAGATATTGCGTATCTTTCAGTGTGTGTATTACCTCCGAAGAGATTACACATTTTGGCTGCTTACACCACACAGAGGTACAGACTTTCGCTTTATAATTTGTTTGCCTTTTGCATCAAACCAATTTTTATATTCTTCCTGAATATACTAATTAATAGAAACGAAATTGAATACAGAAGACGCGCTGCACCAGATGTTTCGTTATCTTTTGGATAACAAAATCCATCACGCCTTCGTAGCTTTCGGTTATAATCCCTACTCGCATCCTGCATAAGCTAATTTGGCATCTCTACCAATTCACTTACCCAAATGGACATCGCACTTGTCTAATAAGGACTCGCACTATATATCCTCCTAATTCCCCATTATATCTTCATAGGTTCGCGTGAGCTATTCTGTTGCGCAGAAAAATGATTCTCAGCGGTTGCCCCTGAATCACCTTGTTGCTCCCTATTTCCTGACACTATTTCCACACAGGACTTACTCGTTTTACCGGTATGAAACGGCACTTTTTGAGTGCCTGGGATGTTAGTTTTGCATAGATTGACCAATTTTTATGGCGACGAGTTGTAAATTCGCCTTTAATACGCTCACACGCATTTATCTGTGCTATGCCACGAGTTGCGGGACTACGAGTCGAACGTAGCTTTAGAGAATATGAATCTCTCGTGGAACCGATCCAGCATATCCCGCGATAATACTGGCAAACTATTATATCTGCCAGTAAAAAATAAAACATAAAAGAAAGAGGAGATAATTATGAAATTAACATAAAGAATTAACTTTTGAAAGGGCGGCAGAGAGTAACCGCCCGTTGAATAGACTACAGGTTTTGTTTCTTCCGGTATAGTCAGAAATAAAAAATGATTATTTATTCCCTTCAAAGAAAAACAATTTTTTTTGAAAAAGAAACAAAAATCCCAACAAAATTAGGCATTTTTCATACTGTCAGCTTCGAACATTTTATGGTTTCTCAATTTCTTCATGCGATCTTTTGCTTTTTCTCGATCAATTTCTTCGGCACACTTACTACAATAAATCCTATTTGGTGCAGTCATTTTAACTCTTTTTCCACATGATGGATTTGCACATTGTCTATATCCTTTTTTAAAGTTACCGATATATTGATTCCCTAAATTAGAAAATTCTTTTATCTTATATACTACATTATCAGATTCAGCTAAATTAACTCTAATATTCAGGTTATCTATTTGTTTACCAAAATAAATATAACCATTTTTATATAACTCATGAAGCAGTTCGTTTTTTTTATCCGACGTAAGAGTAATATTTGCCAATTTAAAAATTTCAGACAATCCTCTAAGATCCTTTTTATTAATCCATCCATCAGAATCCATATAACGAGCTACGGCATATAAAGTAAACATAAATTTCTTTTGTCTGTCATTAGGAAGTGAGTTAATAAGATCAATTTCTTCTTGATAAATTGGAACATATTTTAATTCTCTGAGTTGTTTGTCCTTTTCGTTAATTTCTTCCTTTTTCTTTGACTTTTTATCTTTCTCGTTATCATAAAAAATATCACATACTTTCTCAATTTTGCGAATCCATTTATATTCTTGATAGCCATAAATCATCATATCGGAAATCTTATTTGTAACGATTTCAACTAACTGTTTTTTTTCTATATTTTCATTGTTAATATAATAATATTTTGCTGTTAAAACAATCAAATAGCCAATAGATAGATCTTCTGGCTTCTTTTTTGAAGCCAGAACAGATCTAATATAATCCTTCTCATTCAGTATATACATTTTCATTCCCCATTTCTTCCAAACGTTTAATAAGCAAGTCACCAATACAGTCCCAACAAAACTGTCGATTCCCCTTATACCCATAGGTAATATCAAGGATAATATTCATGCGCTCTTCATCATTTGGACAAAGTTCAATAGCCGCTTGCCTAAATTTTTCGCATAAATATTTTCTGTTATTATTTGATTGTTCTTTGTCGGAAGACCTGTTTGCTTTATACTCCTTAATACATTCACGATACTCTTGTTCAAGATCATGTAAAGCTTTTCGATGTTCTTCTGTACATCGACGTTTAACTTTTAAACAATTGTAATCAAAAGTAGAATCATGATGCAATTGTGATTTATATCCGTCTAATTGACTTTCAACATACCAGCAGATTTTATTCATTGCACATGCTCCAATGCCAACCGGCATTTTATACTCATACCAAAATAAAAAATCCTTTTGTTCGTCAGTTAAATTATCCTTTTTACTATATAAATCTTGAATACTACAATCATATAATGCAGCGCATTTTATCTCGCTTTCCTTGATATAGTTCTTATACTTACGTTTAATCTCATCATAAATATAGATCATAAAATACGGTTTTCGATAAGCACAAATTGATTGTAAATAATGATTATCTTTGCAAGCACCAAGATTATACCAATATTTTGCCATTGGCTTTGCAATAATTCCTTTGATTTTATCCAATTCATCCTGTTGGTGAAGCTGTCCACATTCAATACGATATAATAAATCATTATATTCATTAGACCCCTCTTCAAATCGTGACAAAACTTCGATCATCGAAGTAACACGGTTTGTAATCTGCCCAACCTGATTTCCCATGCCGTTTTTATTTGTTTTTTTTACTTCTTTTTCATTAATAATAATCTTATTGGCTTTTCTTTGAACACATTCAATTGCTAATAATTTTCTAAAACAACGAAGTAAGACTTTATTATTGGTTGAATATAAAAGATCGCCATCCCAGTCGCAACCGTTTTCCGCCACACAAAAAGAATCCCATGCATTGATAATCATAATAGTATCCATATACTGATACCAATACAAACATTCTTCGTTTGAAATTACATTGCATTTTCGAATATTATTGTGAGAAGTCATTGGACTTCGAAAGATAACTACAGAATCTACAGATTTGTCAATCCAGAATTTTGAGTAGCATTGATCAGCTTTTAATAAGCCAGTTATTTCTAGGCCACAAATTGATTGCATTAACGCAAACGGATCACCACTAGCAATTTGATAATTACCATTTACAATTAATTTACCAATTTTCGCATCGTTTATTTTCTTTTTAATATATCTATGCGTTGAATCAATAATATATGGATCACCAAGCATATATTGGCTTGTATATAATGCACGTTGCCATGAATTCACGTCTGTATTTTCATTAATTCCAAGAAATTTAATGGTGGATTCGTAGTCTCCACACATAGCATCTTTTAAATGCTGAATGGTAGGATTGCACAATTCTTTAATATCATCATCAGTGAATTCATAAGACTGTAAATATTGATAATTTAATTCACGTTCTTCATCTAAGATATGAGGAGAAATTTTCGTAACTGCAAATTCATATCCACACTCTCTATATGCGGCAATATATTCGTCAATACTTTCATATGCCGACCATAATTTCAATGAAGATTCCGTGAGAATCATTTCACACTCTCGAATGTCCTGCACATTACCCCAAATATCCTCGATAAAATAATTCCCATTATTATATTTTTCGATAAACTCTATAATTGGGAAAGGGTAGAGCATACCTTTTAACCAGGCATTTCGCAAACATACACCTGCAGGAGTATAATCTAATCCAAGAGATTCAGCAACTCTTTGCATATATCCAATAGTACATAAATTAAACCCATCAGACACTGTATTTTCCATTACTTTATGTTTTTTTTCGCGAATTGGCTCACCGTCTCCAACTCCACTATCGAGAGAAATTACATCATCTTCGTATTGAGTAATGCAATCTTTCACAACTAAAATTCCATGTGGTTCGCAAATTGGCTGCGATGCAGAGCAAGTTAACGCTTTATATGCTTCGTATTTTGCTGGAACTAATGGCACTTCTTTGTTTCGCCTACATTCACATAATTCATTTAGTTTATCTATGTATTCCGAATTACAAAATAGAAGAGTGTTATTCTTCAAACCACCTGTTGTTCCAACAAAACGTTTATAATTTATACCATTTACAGTAACCCCTTTTTTGTTTGTTGCTCTTGCAAAATCTGTTTTTTTGTCAATAACGACTTGCATAAAAAGTTTCGAAAAATCGCATTTCCATTTTGCTTTCTTCATAATTTTCTTTGCCATAATTCGAAATTGTTGACCCTCAAATAATGAAACAGATTCTTGGTATTTAAATGCTTCTTTTTTATCAATATTCAAATTCCATTTAGAATATTTTAATTTATCTGTTCCAATTTTAAAAATCTCATACTGAGGTACATTAATACCTGCCATATATCTTTTATTCCTCCAAAATCTTATATTCTCCATCGCCAACACAGACAATAATTCCATACTGATGTAGCTCTAAATCATTAAACATACCACCAACTTGAAGATAGTCTTCAGAAATGTTTTTCAATTTAATACAATGAATTTCACCATCATATTTAATGGCACCAAGCATTTCATTCTTTTCATTGATTGCAAAAACAACACAATAATTGCAATCTTGAGTATCTACAAGCTCATAACAAAAATCATAGATGTCATCATCATCTGCCAATAAAACATTCATCTTTTCACCACATCCGCATCCACATACTGGCGCACACAACATGTTATACTCATGATCTAATCCAAAATCCTTAAGTTTAAAATTTTTAAAATTCCATACAAAATCTATAATATTTGTATTAATATTCATACTAAATCCTCCTGTGTTACACATTCATAAGCAAAGCCTTCATTTGTAGTATAGTAAATGTGTTTTATGCCTAAATCCTTGATGGCAGCCATACATGACGGACATGGCCTAGACATACCATAAGGTTTATCATTTCGTTTTCGATATATATATAATTTTACTTTGGAAAAATCTATATCCAGATGTCGGATGGAATTGATACAGCTAATTTCTGCATGTATTTTAGGAAGAAGTGTTTCTTGATCAACGTCAGTATTTCTATATTTGTTATAATATTTCTGTACTGGATGTGTTTTGTTGGTATTACAACCAATGCCAATAATATTTCCCTTATATACTGCTACACAACCAATATGTACGTTTTTATAATCAGAAATATCTGCAGCCTGTCTCGCTTTAGATAAATATCTACGATCAGTTTTAGTAAACAAACTCATCCACTTCCTTTACTGTGGACTGTTTTGCTTTTAATTTTTGTGTTTGAATAATATTTCGATGACACTGTTCATCAAACTTTCTGTCTGCAATAATCTTTTCTGCGAAGTGCGATCCATGTGATAGGGTAGTAGAATTCGGATATGGAGAAAGTTCTGTAAAATGAATCAGTCCTCCAAATTTTGTGTTATCTCTCATACTTCTTGTGCAAAATCTTGTGTTCTCTTTCATAATTAATATCTCCTTTGATTTTCATAATTTTTAAATACATTTCTATCACTCCTTAGTTATAGGGATGATTAATAGTTCCTAATTTTATATTCTCTAAACATTCATCAACATTTCATCTTTTTAACGCTATCTCCAAGTTCATCAATAAACGGACTAGGAGTCATAAGATTATCATTGTATGATGCAGTAGAAGAGAGATATAATTCATTCTCTGCTCTTGTAATTCCAACATATAATAATCTGCGTTCATCATCGAGATTATCACTTTTTGCATGTGGGAGCAGTCCATCATTCAATCCAACAATGAACACGATTGGATATTCCAACCCTTTTGCTCTATGAATTGTTGAGAGATGTACTTTATCATTATTCTCCATTGCAACTTGTCTATTGATGTCATCTAAGTACAACATAAACTCGTTTAAATCAAAATACTTTTCTGCAATATTCTGAAAAGCATCCATATTTTCAATCTGTTCCGAAAATCCACCATCATCAGCCTGTTTACCCTTACTAACAAAATCATCGATTTTAAGATAGAATCTCAAATATTCAATCATCTTACCAACCGACTCGAATTTTCTGTTCTGTAGTGTATTAATAACTTCATATAATTGATCAATTCCATTTTTGAAACGCCAATTTCTGCGATCAATCGTAAACATTGCATTGTATAAAGAAGTGTTTTTCCTCGTAGCATTTTCTTTGACTTCAGCGAAAAATTTCTGGTCTAACCAACGATTTGGTTTATTATACACATACGAAAATGCTGAACTATCTCCTTCGTGCAATGCCAATTTAAGATAAGAGATCAGTAACTTAATCTCTGGTAGCTCCGTAAACATAACCCCATTAACAACGTCATATGGAATCATATTTTTAGACATGACAGTTTGCAATATTGTCAACTGGGCATTTGTCCTTGCTAGAACAGCCATATCTCTATACTCATTGTTCTCTTTTTTCTCTGTGATCTTTTTACAAATCCAAGAGGCTTCATCATATTCACTTACAAATTTTCTGTATTCAGGGAACTGATTTGTTCCTTTAGAAGCAATACTTTCTACATAATTCTTATCCTTACTGTCAGGAATATGTTGTGCTAACATATTCGCCATGCGTACAATATCTGTACTACATCTGTAATTCGTGTTTAAATGGACGATTTTCACATCAGAATAATCCTGATCAAACTGCATAATGTATTCACTTCGCCCACCACGAAAAGAATAGATTGCCTGTAAAGGATCACCCACAATCATAGTGTTTTTATTATTAATTCTTTTAAGAAGAAGAGACTGTGCCATAGACACATCCTGAAACTCATCTGATAACACGTAAAGATATTTATTCTGATAAAATTTTAAAATATCTGGGAATTTGTCAAAACACTGATTTGCCATATTCAGGAAATCATCAAATTCAATATATGACTTATCCTTTTTATAATCTTCGTACATTTTATAAATTTTTTTCATCCGATCATCAGGATACGGATCATCATCTGAATAAATCAAACTATCTGTTGACCCTAACATATTTGTCTTTTGAATTCCTAAAAATCTCAGTATTCCATTATAAGGAACATCATCTTTATTCCTACATAATCCAAGTAAATCACAGCAGATTTCTTTTAATGCTTTTTCTTTTTCCCAAGATGCAGTCCATACCTTGTATTTTCCATATCCATATGTAGAAGTAATAATTTTAAGAGCGAGAGAGTGAAAAGTTTCTACATTTACACTAGCTACTCCAAGTTTTCCTAATCTATGCTCAATGCTTTCTTTTGCCTTTTTACTGAACGTGACAGCCAAAATAGTAGTGGGATCAATTCCATGATTCTTGACCATGTTTAAAATTCTATATGTAAGTACAGATGTCTTTCCAGATCCAGCTGCAGCAATGACAACCATATTTCCGTCTATGGTGTGAATGGCTTCTTTTTGGTTTGTATTAAATTCCATTTTTATATCTCCTTTGCTAATTAATTTGAAGCGTGTATTCATCTTCAACTTTACGTTTATTAATTCTCTTCCCAAGATATTCGGTTTCATTGTTTATTGTCATTTCGCACAATCCCTTAAAACACAGGGAATAATCATCTTTGCTTTCATAGATCGTATATTTTCGAGGTGATTTATCAAAACGTTTTTGGGCATTGCCAATAATCATCTCTGTGAAAGTATCATTAAATTTTTTGATAATATTGGATTGATATGGGAATTGATTTAGAACAAAACTACATTTGTCAAGATCGATGTAATAAGCTTCATATGACTTATAGACAAGTTTGATTTTGCGTTTATATAATTCATCTTTGAGGGCTTCATTAAATCGTTGTGATTTTTTGCTGTAATATCTTTCTGATGCATTTGTGATATTTGCTTTTTCATCAGCAACCTTAATACAAGCAGCATAAAAATCCATATCCTCTTTAGACGCTTCTCTAGTTTCCAATTTAATATTTGCATGAACAACTCCATCTGAATCGATTTCAACCATCTCGTCGGATACTTCAGAAGTGATTTTGTACACATCACGCCAAATGATAAGACCTGCGGATTTAAGATAATCCAGAGCATTCATAATATAATACTCAATCATATCATCTGATTTATTATAAAATTCATTAATAGTATCCAATTCGTATTTAATAGCTCTGCTAGTTTCCTCTTTATTATATTTACAGAGATTATAATTTTGGTTGACCATATTGATTTCTCTGGCCCATTTACCAAGTGTGATATCAATCTTTCGATTTTTATCATGTCCATTAATGATTTTTTCTAGTAGCAGTGGAACAATATACTGATATAAAGATGTGTTCATTTTGCTAAAATTAGCTGGTAAAATATAAGGATATACTTCTTTGATCATATATTCCTTTTTTCCATGAGGTTCGATTTTACAATATCTACTTACTTTTTTTAAAAGAGTCTGTTTATTTTTTGTTTGCATATAACCCAATTTTTCATATGAATCCTTTTGGGATTGACTGCCATAACGAGTTACTAGATCTTGTTCAGAAATAAGTCCTACTTCAAAATTATTCTTATCCATAAAAACGTCTCCTTTTCAAAATGGTAATTTTAGAGTCATTTTTACCTTATATATTCTGAAAAAATTTTACTGTACCATTTCTTCCTAATATATATTATATATAGGGAACTTTTGGTACAGTAATTTCACCCATAATTTATAAGGGTAAAATTGCTCTATTTTATACTTTGTTCATACTTTTAATAAATACTTTATAAATGGTTCAGTACCTGGTGGCTGCTTTAGCAGACGCCAGAGCAAGGAGAGCTACTGCATCTCCGCGCTAGTAGCGTGGCACACTATTGTCAATCCAACCGTGTAGCCAAGAAACTACCGTAGCCACTTTTAATGATCAATTCCAATAATAAGAGCGTGGTTCCTACTATATTTTCTCCATTTGTTATTGAATAGTTTTATAAGATTTCTCGCTCATCTAAAATTGCATCAACCATTTTTTCGAATAAAGTTCTGTATTCTTTGTCATAAGCTAGTGCATCCATGGTCATACAATTATTTAGATTATTATTATGACAATAGTCATCTATCATCTGATTTAAATCCTTATCTGTATATTGTTCTTCAAACTTTTCAAATAATTTTCTATATAATGTTTTGTAATCATCAATTCCATATTTCATCATAATCCGCTTGGATTTAGGCATCATAACACTTACCCAATATGGCCTTTTCTTATTTGATATTGTTCCAAATGTATTCATATTATTTTCTAATGAGGTCAATCGTTCATTTAGTTGAGTAATATCAGCATTATATCTGTCATATAAAGAGCTAACTGCCTGATTTATGTCATTTTGAGTTTGAATAAGCGTTTGGAGAGTTTTAATAATTGGCTGTAAGTTTATAGATGTAAAAGTATTATTTTTATATTTTTCTACAATATCCCATACCCAATCCATAAACATGTTTGCTTTTGGTTGTCTTGACCATCTGCAAATTTCCATAATTCCTCTTTCGGTATAGTAGACACGTTCTGTCATAAGATTATTGTTTCGACATACATCACTTTGATGGTGGTCGAAAGTTTCTGTTTTGATTTTTAATGATAAATGATCAAGACGATCTTTGTGTTTCATATGAATATTTTGGATTGATTTTATTGGATCTTTATATTCCAACGCTTGCCCAATTTGTTTCTCTTGTCAATAAAATGTCATCATTCATATTTCTGTAAAAGCTGCAGTCCAGTTCTCCAAATTTCTCTGTTGTAATTAGTTTTAAATTATTATTCATAGTAAATATCTCCTTTGTATTTATGTTTTCTTCTGATATTTATTTATTCTCCATACGATTTGAACTATTTTTAATTTTATGATTTTGTTAATCCTTAATTTTGAGCATAAAAAATAGCAGACAAGATTTCTCTCATCTGCTATAGGAATGTATTTTCATATATTATTTTATTCTTCTTCTCTTGCATTAATTGTATCAAAGGATAACCAGAACACATCAGGCTTAGAAATAATCCTTGCATCAATGTATGCCATCTTCATGGAAAGACATGTTCTTGCTTGGTAACACTTTCCATCTATTTCATTAAGCACCAATGCAACGTCAGGAATATTATTTTTGTTGAAATATAATGGAATCATTAGCTGAATCCTGTTATTGTAGTAATGAGGAATAGCAAGCTTATAATTCGCAGTAACCTTTTGAATTGAAGAATCGATTACTCCTTTTAGTGTTTCCAATGCAAGATCACTTGTCCGAATACGTTCTGGTAAACGCTGCGCTGTATTAAGGTCATCTAAGATGTGTTCATAATGAACATTAACGGGATAATGCCAGTTGAATATGAGTTTGCCTGGATCAGAAAAGTAATCAGCTCTTTCTGGTAAATCAATGATTTTTAAATCGCCTAGCTCATAACGATCTTTGAATCCTTTAAATATCCAACTTGAATAGCCTAATCTATTATTAGGTTCTGCATATACATAAATTGGTTCGTTATAATTATCATATAGGCCTGTATTAAAAATACAATAATATTTTGCTGTAACGATTTTCCCTTCACTCTGCAGTTTTTGAAAAGTGTGTTTCATATAATTTTTTAAAATTGAATAATCGTTTATATTTCCAAAAGACCACGGCTCTGACTGTGCTCTTTTTGCTAATTCCGCCATCTGAGCATTGTAATCTCCCCAATAGAAAAAGCTATATAAATCATTCATGCCCAACAGTCCTTTATATTTTTGATATTAATAATTTTAGCATAATTCGAACAAACATTCAAATGGTAAATTCTGTATATTATATAGGTATATATGAAATAGAAGATCGTTTTATGCTGGAGTTTAAAAGTAGCCCCCATGGTGTGTCTGGTATGAGAGGATACAGATCATTTCTTGGGTATGATCGTAGGAGAGTATGTGAGATTATTTGTTTAGAACAAATTTTAATGTGCTTAGTGGATAGTTGTTATGGTATGGATATAAAATTGATTTAAAATCTGTAGAAGTATCTTTTTGTATAGGGTAGGTGATTTTTATGGTCATCTACCCTTATTTTATTTGAGTTATTTCCTATTTAAAATGTGATGCTGACACTAAGTTTGATTCTGTACATATAATTGTTTGCCAGTAAAGTTGATCCGAGACAACAGGGAATTGATATTTCGGTGCGTTTTTCTAATTTATTATATCCTACTACAGATATACGAATATCATCTTCTGCAGCAAGTCTTTGTAATTCTTTTAAATATTCATCATATGCAGATTGGTTTGTAATAACATAAGAGATTACGCATGATGTTTCTTGTACTTGTCCAGAAAATAATCCTCTTCTATGCATGGTTGTTCTTGTTTCACAGACTCGTCTGACATATTCTGCAGCTTCTGGTTCGCCCGAATAGGAATCCGGATAATAGCAAGAGATATATTTATGATTGCCTATAGTTGTGTACTCATTATGCTGTGCTTTGGAGCGTAAAAGATCTTTTACACCAGAATAATCAAGTCTGGCATTTGTTTGTGCTTCAGATGTTGCTTTCGTCTGGATCTGTTCTTGCGTTGGCATAAGACTGGACAATTCATCACGAAATGACATGGTTTTCCTCTTTTCTTGTATAGGTGGACAGTTTATATGGTATAGGTGTTTGAATGGATTCTAGGTCGATTATAATACTGTTTTGTCCTTAGATCAATAGTAAGGATGATTTGTGATGGTATGCGTGGATGTGAGAGTATAAGAGAGCAATTTTTGCGTGGTGAAATACTTATCGTTAGAGTTTGGAATTTATATGGATTATTTTGGAACGGATGTGTGAAAGTTGGAAATGAAATATGAATGGTGGAGTGATTTTAGGGCTTGATTACTGGGGTTAACGATAAAGGGTACGATAAGGTGTTTTATGGTGAAATGATTGGATTTTGGGCTTGATTATTGGGTAAATTTGGGATTGTTTTTGGATGGGCGGAATGGGATGGTGATGATGAGTTTTGGAGTTAGTGTGTGGATGAACCAGCTATGTGAGGTTTCAGAAAATTCAGACAATTTACCAGTTTTAACTACCCCCAGTCTGAACATTCAGACAATAAACAGATCACATCACTATTTTACCCCGAAAAACAGGTATTTTATAGGGCATAACACAATTCTAATACAATTCAAAAAATTTTGACAATAGATTAAATTTTTTCTATTGTTTGGTAAAATAAAAATTTTTGACCATGGCGCGCTCTGCTTCGGTGGCAAGGCGAAAAAAGGTGGTAAAGTGTGACGTAAGGTCATATGTAAAAATTTTATATATCGAAAATAGGAATGATTACTATTATCAAGTTATCCACATAAGTTTTCCACATTATCCACAATTTCCACATATACCAATACTAAACAAAAAGTTTACAAATACTAAACCGTGCATTTCCATAAAATCAACAATAGTAATCATTCCTAATTTCTTAAATATGACCATTAGTCACAAAAATATGACCATTAGTCATTTTAAACCGACCATTAGTCAACCTTCTATTCCGGCGCGCTCTACAATCAATACCCTTTTTTGTCCAGATCTGCTTTTATTAAATTTTTAATATATTCGGCTTTGTTCACATTATTTTCTGAAATATATCTTTCAAATCTTTCAAACTCTGATAATTCTTTTGGAGTGTAGCGTATTGCGACACTTTTACATTTTGCATTAAATTTTCTGTTAGCTTCTAGCTTTGCTTCTGTACTCATACACTATTCCTTTAATTGCATATACAATAATAAATTATTTTATTTTCAGCACTTTGCACAATAAACTATCACATCTATTGTACAATATTACTATTCGTCAATATGCTGTATAACACTACTACTTATACTATATCTATTGTATATATTACACAATGACAATTAACCAACTAGCAATATGCACTAAAAATGGTTCCTACATGCATGTATTCTTGTGTATAATTTTACCAAAAATAGCTTGCAAAATACATACATGCATGTTATACTTGACTTGTCAATAAGGGATGACCTTAGTTGATACGCGAACGGTCGTTTTATTCGCGGTGTTTCTTCCTCTGTATGTCGGACACCGACCGACAAAAAAGTTTTAAAAAATCCTAAAAAGGGGTTGACAAACCCCGATAAAAGGGTTATAATAGCATTAAAGATAAGGGCAAAACCTTTTACAAGACCAAACCCATATCTTTACATAGCCCAACAAGGGCATGGGAATTGTGGTTTCCCCTTTGCACACATAGTGCTTTGCACACATAGTGCAATCTAAGTTCTTTACCGTTCTTAGATTCTAGCACAGATCGTGCAAAAAGTCCACTACTTTTAAAGTCCGAACAAAAAAACAGTCTATGCATGGACTGAGTACAGCCGTTCTTCCTAGAAGATCGACTAAAGATCAAAAAAGTGCATAGGTTGCTAGAGGTTACCCAGCGGCATTATATTATGGGGATTTACTCTATACAAACTCCCATAGTGGGAGAAAATAACCGCTTTGCGGCGGCACGGTCGGTAATGCCGTGTGAAACATTGCAAGCTCTCCCCTTTTTGAAGGCGGGAACGAGACGTATATATATTTATAGGTATATACGGGACAGGGTAGCACCCTTGGCAATGGGTCTTTCAAGCGTCCTATATTCTAGGCAGTGGGAGAGCAACAACGTTTGAAAGATACCAACCGGATTTAAAAAGTCCTTAATAAAACAGCTCAGCTAATTTAAAAAGCTGTCCGGTGTAATTCATAACCATACTTATAACACTGGAAAATACATAGGAGCGTATGAAAAGCGCGGGGGAGCAGGAAATAAGGTAACACTTAGTTCTCAGTATAGGGTAACACCTAGCTTATGACTTCCGCGCCTCTTTCATTACGGAAAATAAATATTACACACTATAAAGTGGCAGCGCTACCAGTCTGCCCTTTTATAGTGTGCAATAACACACCTAAAACAAAAACTAAAAAATAAAAATAATGCACCTGTGCGTAAAACAGGAGAAATGGAGCAATTATGATGAACTTAAACATTAATTTTCTGAACGAATCCGCAACTGTAGAGCAGGTGAAAAACCTGCACGTAGCTATCAACCATGAAGGTACAGAGATGAGCATTCAGCTTTGCAAGGATGACATTTCACGGACTGAAAAACAGATTTCTAATCTGGAAAAAGCAGAGAGTAAAACAGAGGATCAGAAAGAAAAGGAACGGGAAGCTCTTAACTCAAAACTTGATGATCTGAAAGAACAGTTAGAGAAACTGAAAACAGATGCAGCAGAAACACTACCAGTCTATACTCAGGTAGTAACCGAAATGAGCCAGAAAAACGAAAACCATTTCGGCAACGACAAGGACGTAGTACGCACTGTATTACGGATTTTGGCAACATGGGATAACTCTAAGCTTGTCAAGTACGCAATCATTCCAGCTTTCCAGTCTCCAGAACTCTACAACGCACTGGAGGCAATCCACGTAAGTTCTAAAGCAAGTGATGACGGCGCGCTTGTTATGTCCAATGAAGTAAAGGAAGCTTATAAAAAGGCTTCTGCGGAACTCGAGACTATTATCAAGAAAACTTTCAGTCTGCCTTTTGAAACACCATACACGACCAAAACCCGTGTAAAACTGACAGCGGAAGATAAGAAACTGCTGAATGATTGTTACGTGAAGGGATTCACTAACAAGTTTTCCGTTGACGAGAAAACAGGCAACGTGGATTTCAGCAAAAGACAGGTGAACACACTTGTTAAGGCAAAACGCAACAAGAAAACAGGCAAGGTAGAATATGACTATTCTGGACTTGCGGTAACGATTGCAAATATTGTGATCAAACATTATTTCAAATAATGACCATTATAGAAAAGGGCGGTGCAATTCCGCCCAATGGTTTACAAAAATTTAGGAGGAACAGAACTATGTTCAAAAAAATTACAAGTGAAATTAAAAACAGAATCTGGAAATACAATGAAAAAGCATTCCCATCAAAATGCTATGTGTGTGGGTGATCATGCACAAGACAGATATTTCTCATCTCGAAAAATGGCACTGGAATTTTTGTCCAACAACGCAAACAAGGGATACAATGTAATGATGCCTTGCAAGGGAACTGGAATTTTATAAGAAAAAAACAGGAGGTAAAATAGAAATGAAAGTGTATAAGATATTTAGATCTGAGGAAATTCACAAGGTAGATTTTCCAATGAACACGATTATTCTTTCCGCTTCAAACGGAACTATGATCGTAGCTTTGCCGGATGCTTTCAAACGGCACAATAAAGGCAGAATCAGAATAGAAGTGTGGGACGGTTCCCGTTGGATTGTCACGACCGCACAAAATAAATACACGGAAATGTTGTGGGATTTCCAGATCCGAGAATCACGGCAGCGGCGCAAGGCAGAAGGCAAAAAGTACAACGGGAACTATTCTGCCATGATGCGCCATGAACGTGCAAAGAAGAAGGGAACTGGTGGCGAGTTCCTGGGCAAGTTCTGCGGAACCGTCACGGATTATGAATGCGCAAAAAGAACCTTGCATGATTTTCCACAGTCTTATACTGTATTGTATAATTAAAAATTATATGATAGAATGGAGGTGAGGAGGAAAAAGAAAATGAAATTAGATTATTCAAAACTTTTCGACAGAATGAAAAGCGAAAATATAAAACATTTAGATTTAAAAAAAGAAGTTGGCGTTGGGGGAAGTACACTTGATCATCTGCGGAAAAATGAAAGTGTCACAATGGAAACAATAGGGAAATTATGTGAATATTTTCGTTGTACACCCAATGATATTGTTGACGTCATTTTTGATGACGCTGACAACGCAAAAGAAAAAGCAGAATTGCAATCTCAGATTGCAGCTTTGCAAGAGAAATTAGAAAAATTGTAATAGGTATATCAGGCACTCTAACCATTTTTGGTTAGGGTGCTTTTTTTATGCCCTTTTTTAATTTTGATTTTCAAACTAAAAACGCAAATCCAAACGCAAACCAAAAAGGAGGAACAGAACTATGTTCAAAAAATTAGTCATCACACTCTTAACAGCAACAACTATCTTTTCCGGAATCTCTGCTTACAATTCCACCAGATCCGCAGCGGAACCCGTAAAGGCAGAATCACGGCAGAACTCCGCAAGCGAAACCCGAAAGCTCGATTACAGCCAGGAACAGGACTATAGCTACGCCGATGCGTTCGTCTGTGACATTGTAGACTGGAATACAAACGGAGAAGAACTGTCTCTTATGACTTCCGACGGTTATGAGTTCTACTCTTATAAATCAGCCGACGAATACGATTTCAACAAGGCATACGTCGCACTTGATGACATTGTAGACGTAGAAAATACAGAAAACAAAATCCAGATCTTTACAAAAGACGGAAACGTGTATGAGGTTTTCGGACTGGCAAGAGAAAACTGAAAGGCAAACATAAAATTCTATCTTGTACAGTTATAACAAATATGTTATAATAAATTTGACGAAGGAGGAATATAATAAATGTATACAGTAGAATTTTATAAGGACGTCAACGATCATTGCGAAATTGGAGAATATTTCGCAGAGCTTGCGGAAAAGGCAAAGACAGATAAAAACGCAAGAATCAACATGAACAAGATTGCAGAATATATTTTGTTGCTTAAGCGAAACGGCACAAGAATCGGATATCCTGTAGTCCGACCGATCGAAGGAGATGTTTGGGAACTGCGACCATTAAAGAATCGAATTTTCTTCTTCTACTGGAAAGAGAATAAGTTTGTGTTACTAAGTCATTACATGAAAAAGTCGCAGAAAGCACCGAAAAGAGAAATCGAAAAGGCAAAGGCAAACATGAGAGACTGGTTAGAAAGAGAGGGAAAATAGCTATGAAAGCGCATAAAAATTTCGAAGATATGTTCAATGATCCGGAATATTTTTCCGAAGAAGACAAGGCAGAAATCAATTTTGAAGTCGCATTGATTGAGAAAGTAAAGGAGATGAGAGAGTCCAGCGGATTCTCTCAGACCCAACTTGCAAAGGCAAGCGGAGTTAAACAGTCAGCGATCGCCAGAATGGAAAGTATGAAAGCAGTACCGCAGATTGATACACTTATTAAATTGCTTGTACCAATGGGATATACACTTGATATTGTCCCGTTGCGGAAATAGTCCTTATAAACTAAATACTGTATACACTTTAATAGCAGCCATCAATAAAACGGTGGCTGTTATTTTTGTACTCAAAATTCAAAAGGCAAATAGAGAAAAAACAAAAAGGCAAAGGAGAAAAAGAAATGAGAGATAAAATTTTAAAAGTAAGTTATAGCCTGGCATGGATCGGCGCAATCTGGTTCATGCTCAGTTTGGAAGCTAGTATGTGGAATATTATTCCATCTCTTCTGTGTCTTACTTATGTCGTAGCTTTTGGTGAAGCGAACAACGGAAACTGGATCATTTCGCCGCACTAAGAACTATGAATTATAAGTTATGCACTTATAATTATGCATAATATATACATAATCAAATTAATTAAGAAAGGAAATTAAAAATCATGAGAAAAGTATTTGAAATCAAAGTGGCAAATAGTGCAAGCTTTTATTCTTATCTTGCATTGTCCGGAATCGACTTTGAAACAAAAGAGAAACCGGAAGCCATCATCTTTACCTGTAATATGACAGACGCAGAGTTCGGGGTAGCAGTCCAGTATTGCAACAAGCTGGCGGAAGAACGGAAATTCAACGAGTCTGTAGAAAAATACAAAAAACTGCATGAAGAATATCTTACTTTGCAGCAGGTAAAGGAAGCGTTAGACGATCTGTTCCGTGACATCAGCCGTCAGGCATTTTACAAACAGAAAGAAGCAGAAAGGGAACTGGCGGAAATCTGTGTAAAAACTATTAGAAAGACAACACTAGAATTTATCCTTACTAAGAAAGAAATTATTGACATTGTAACGGAAATCGGATTCGATGCGATGATGAACAATGATCGGTTGACAGAATTTCTTCTTCCTGGTTGGAATGAAAGCTTTTATAAAATCCAGTAAGGCAAAACCATAGAAAGGAGCTGATGCACAATCACACAACGCAAAATAGAATCATGGTCACTAAACCGTCGTATAGAATCTTTACGGCAAATGGATCGTAGATTAGCAGAACTAAACATTGCAAGCCGTGATACGATCTGGAAAGAATACGGTGGAGGACTAAGAGAAAATAAGAAGGCAACGCTTGAAAATTGGAAGCGAATTGCCGAAGATGACATACTATATGATAATGCTATATATTGTTATATGGTATGTACGCTAGAACCATATACATTATGTGGTTTCGAAAACTGAACACAGAGCATAGAAAAGCAGGTTGAAATATACCTGTTATTTTTATGCTCAAAATCAAAGAGAAATTCAAAATAATAAAACATAGAAAAAGGAGATAAAAATTATGTGTAAAATCAATGGAGTAAAATTAACAGAGATGAGAGAGAAAGCTGGTATGTCACAGAATGCACTTGCAAAGAAACTTGGAGTTGCTGAAAGCACAATTTCAAATTATGAAACAGGTCGAAGTAATCCGTCGGAAGAGAAAGTAGACAAAATCTGCTTTATCCTGAAGATCAATAAAGACGACATCGAAATTCATGATGTAGGATACAGCTTTTCAGATTCGATGGGAAAGACATATGAAAAATATAGAAGAGCAAAAGGATTTCGGCATTATATGACATCAGTCGATTTCGAAAATTGGATTAATGAACAGAGGGATTTTGATGCAGAAATGGAAACATCGGAAGTAAGCAATGCATTACGGTATCCTTTGACAGTAGGAAATAAAAAATATATAACAATCAACCCACTGTTTGTACATATTCCAGACTGGCAGAGAAGTACGGACATGGTAAAGGCAAAAGAGATTGAAGAAAATTTCAATGAATCGAAATTCGATCCGATCAAAGTGTTCCTTATTGATGGAAAATTATATGTAGCCGATGGCGCACATAGATTAGCTGCATTCATTATGAAAAACAATCTGTTAGGAAAAGCAGAAAAATTAAAAATTCTGGTTGAGATTATTGATTGTAAAACAATGTGTGAGGCCGTATTAGTTTTCTTAGGACAGCAGGCAGGAAGGAAACCTATGTCGGTTAGTGATATGTATAGAGCTGGTATTGAAGCGAACGAAGAAGATTATATTAATTTCAAAATGATTTTCGATGCATACAACATCCAGATCTCAGCTGACCTGAATCGGAAAGAAAATCCTATTGGGAAAGTTACACCAACCATGAATCTGTTAAGAATGGCAAAGCGCAGACCTGAATCGCTTAAACATGCAATCGTTATGATTAAAGAATTGAATTGGTGCGGATCTACAGAAAAGAATGCATTCACACAGCGAAATATCAATGTTCTTCTGAAGATGGAAAGCATTCACGGAACGGAAACATTAAATCTTTTGAAGAAACATTGTAGCGGAGCAGCTTTCTACGAAAGTAAGGTATTTCCTGTTAAGAGTAATGCACAGTTGTTTGACATTCTGGAAAGCGAAATCAATAAATAATACATATCTTACATACATAGCAAGCAATACATATACATATTTTACATAGGGAGTTCGGAATAAGAAAGCACCACCTTATCCCTCCACATATATATAGGAAGAAACACCGTCAGCCTAGCTAACTGATGGTGTTTTCTTTCACTCAAAAACGCAAACGAGAAAGGAGAATAACGATTATGTCAATGGATGATTTACGGAATCTGCTTTCGGATGACGAATATGCAGGACTTGAAGAGTATTTATCCGAAAGCGAAAGTGAAAATTAAGTAGTCAGACAGTGCAGAGAAGGTAAGTTACCTTGTCTGTGCTGATGTGATTATTTGATTCAATCACAAGAAAGAGAGGAAGAGAAAATGAAAGAAACATTACGGTATAACTTATTAAAACAGAAACGGTTTACAGATTTATCTGTAGAGCTGGAAACAAACGACGATCTTTGGAATGAAGTTCGTGCGATGTTTGAAGGGAAATTGCAGGAAAACGAAAATGAATTACGTGTGACTTCTTTGGTGAATTACTGCAAAAACAAAGAAGATGGAGAAGTTTTTCTCGAATCATTAGAGGAGAACTTAGGAATTAATCTAATCGAATTTGTATAAGAGAGAAGGGAGAATAAAAATGGAGACACGACATAATCCAGCTGGCTTTGATTATGAAATCATTGCCCAAAAGAAAGAGTACGCACTCATCAAAATGGAAAGTACAGAAGAGTACAAGATCGTATCTGACATCTGTGCTGATGGAAGTTGGGCTTACACTGTCTGCTCATGGATGTATGGAAAATATGGTATAGAAGAATATCTGGTTATGCAGAATGCGATTGATTCATTTCGTGCTAGAACGGAAAATACATACATTCCACGTTCACGCCTGGAAGAACTTGCAACGCAATGGAAAGATACTCTTCTGGAAGAATGTAATATGGCAGACGAAGAACAGTATGAATATTTCATGAATGAATGTGCTATGGATGATGCAGAATTAGAATTTTTCGGATTATTAAAAGGAGACGATGAATAATGTCGAGACGACGAAAGCCAAAGGAAGTTCTGGACTTTGAAAGGGAATATTTATTTCCTAATGGATTCAGAGAAACAAGAGTAAACGGAAGAGATGGTACTGGATCGCATTTGCATTATTTAAACCGTGTAACTCACAAGAGAATTGAAGTAAACACACGGCTGAACAGAGAAGTAAAAGCAAGACTGATTAAAGAGAATAACCTTATGTCGAATAAAAAAGTGAAAGGAGCGAAAAGAATTGAGAACGCAACAATGTGCTGTATTTGATCCAGATCATTACAATATAATTGATATTACCAACTACGAAAAATACCGTCAGCATATTGAAGAACAACGGAAAATGGAAATCCAGAAAGCGAAAGCCAAACGCAAAAGAGAACGGCAGCGTAAAAAACTTATAGCACAAAAAATCTTTTGCGTGATACTTATGGGCGTTGGGTATCTACTTATTAGATATGCAAGCGATACCTGGCCGTTAGGGGTAACGTTCATTTTATTTGGGCTGTTATTAATCACAGAAAGGAAAGCGATTTTATGGTGATTTGGATAAAAATCTTTGATCGGTACGAACCCGTACTATATGTACAGAAAGACGCTTTGCGGCATATGACCGTCTTGTATGTAAGAACAAAAAATACAATGGTTGATGTATATATGAGTCTTGACGGTCGATTATTTGCAACAAGAAAATCTGTAAGAGAAGGAGGCAAGGGAATGTGTACATTGTAGCAAGTAATGGTGTAGAAACACAAGCCAGAAAATTAAAATCAACTGTTTCTCTTCCGAAAGCGAAAATGCTGGTAGAAAATTTGCGTGATACAGATTATCTTGGGCTTGAGTATTGGCTGGAAGATGATGATGGGAACGAAATTGAAATGGAGGTAATAAAACATGGTTGATATTCGCACAGTAACTATTCATAAAACAGAAAAAGTTTTTGGTTGCCTCTATGGATTCATCGGATAAAAGAGAAATTTCAGAAGGGAGAATAATGGTTAAGTTTGATTTTTATGCAATATATGTTGAAACAAGCGAAAGAAGCGGTGAAGTTGTAGATATATTTTCTTCTTTTGAAGAATGTATGGAGCATCGGATGGAACATGCTAATTGGTTTTGTCCGAAGGGTGACATATGGATTTTGCATATCAACAACGGAAAGAACTTTAGACCATCTGAAAAATGGTATGTAAACGCAGATGGTTCAATTAAAAGTTACTAAAATTGTAGCTTAGTGTAAGAAAGCAACATTTCATAGGAAGATCATAAAGACAAATGGTGATTATATGGGATATGGTATTATCTTTAAAACAAAAATTGTGAACTTATCAGATGGGAGAATTTTACATCTGAGTTTACAAGGTTGTAACAATGACAATGAAGGCAGAAAAAACGATGATTGGCAAGGGAAAATTTATACAAAAGAAGATTTTATCAAGTTTGCAGAAGGATTCAAAAATGATAGTAAACCATCCAAAGAATCAGAGGACTTTGACTTGAAAATCGGAAGTAGATATTGTACTTATTATGATTATGGAATGCACTTGTTGAGAATGCTGAAAAAGTCAGTTACTTACGATGAGTTAATTCATTCTGGAAAATATGTGTCATTCAATAGAATTGATGGTGTGACAGTATTTGAAAATGACAAGCCAACGGAAATGACAATGAAGGAGTTTGACGATTATTTCTACAAGAAACTTTATAGTAATGCAAGAATTAGATACAGAATCAATTATACATTCTTAGAAACGGAAGATGATGTCATAAAGGCATTTGATGACGAAAACTCAGTAAGAATTTATATTAGCAAGTAGTTAGAAATACAAGTATTCATGCAGGTGCAAGAGTTGTTATATATTCCGATAAAATTCCAGAAATAATGCAGAACTATAAATATAGATACGTCAAAATTAATGGTAAGTGGACAAGAAACAGTCTTCTTGGATATTGTGATTGCTGCGGAATGTATACAGAGCTTGTATGCTTAAGTAACAAAGGAAGAACATGTGAAAATTGTTCAGACTGGGATTTCTAATGAAATTAAGATTTCAAGAAAAGGAGTGAAGGCAAATGTTTAAAGTTGGCGATTTAGTATATGTATCTAATCCAGATACAAAGTACGAAGAAGAATATGGTGTACGATTTCATAAAAGTTTCTTTGGTACAGTAACAGAAGTTACGGACTATGGAAATGAAATTTGTGTAGAAGTAAAATTCCCTGCAACACCAAATGGGTATAAAATAGAATGGGCTTACAATGCAAATGAATTATCACTTGCAAAGGAACTCAAAGATATGACCATTGAAAAGTTAAGCAATAAATTTGACCTTCAGGTTTTTGCAGAATATCTGTAAGGTTTAGCAACTAAACAAGATAACGCAAATCAAAGGCAGTTAGGAGAATAAATACCTAGCTGCCTTATTTAATTGGAGAAAAAGAAGATGACAAAACGTCAGGAAGAAATTATTAAAGATAACTTGCGGTCTTATAAGGCAAACTTCGACTTTATTAAAATTGAAGATGCTGATTATGGTAATGGATTTTATGTTTTTACCAGTGAAGAAAGGGCAAAAAAACGGAGATTGGACGCAGTATTGCTACAACATTGATTACCTGAATGGTTGGTTATACGGATGTGTACAGGCAGCAAATGGAATTATGAAGAGAAAACAGGAGGAGTAAAAATGGAGAAGGCAAGAAGATTCAGAGGTGAAATGAAAGAAGCATGGGAAGCTGCTGGGTGGCGTGAAAGATTTGCCATTGATAATGGAAATAAGACCATTGTTTATGCGAACGGTCATAAATGTTTACGGTTTACATATTCCAGATACAAAGAATATCAGGATGCAAACGGGGCGATTTATGACACAGTAACAAAACAGTGGATCGGATAGAAAGGCAGGTTGAAAAGTATGAAAGTAAAATATGTTGGGTTTGGTGGATACATGGAAGTTCCATGCTACGAAGATGAAAATGGGAAGTTGTATTTTGACGAGAACAATGGAGAAAACGGACTTAATCTCTACACAGGTGCTTATAGAACCGAATGGGATGAAATCTGTGGTGAGCCATGTAATAGAGTAACAGAACCAGTTGAGTGCGATGATCCTTTTATTCGGCATCCAAGAGAAAAGGATTACATGTTATTAGACAGAATGAGAAGTGATTGTAACTATTTCCTCGGAAATGGAAACGGTTATGAAGGTCATCTGTGGGGTGGCAGTGTAGAAGCAATCTGTGACGAAATGGAACGGATTTGGAAATCACTGGAAGAGAAACCGGAATGGTTGACTTTGGAACAGATAAAAGAATACAGAAAAGAAATGATGAAAGTGAGGATGAAATAATGAAATATATACCAAGAAACAAATACTATCAGATGATTAGAGAAACTGGAAGAATCCCAGATAAAGAAGAATATGACATTGCCGATTTAGATTTGTCAGTGTATCCATTGAACGAAGATACAAAACGGATTGCGAACGTAAACTTCATGGAAGAGACAGAAGATAGAAATGGAAACTATATGTTGAGTGGACATTGGATGTCTGATTTGAGCTATCAGTTCGCAAAGAAATGCAAATTCGATTTAGTGCAGGTAAATGGTTATAGCTCTTATGCTTATTCAGATGAACAGATGGCGGTATTTACATATTGTGAGGGAGATATTTATCTCACATTATTTACTGATAAAGCGAAATATAAAGCTGAAAAGGAAAGAACAATTAAATTTTATGAAGAGGTATATTGATTATGGCATATAAAAGAAAGACGAAAGATTGTTATGCAATCGAAGGAAATTGTGGTTATGGATGGGACATTGAGTGTAATTGCGAAGACTACGCAGATGCAAAAGCACAGTTGAAAACATACAGAGAAAACGTAATTTATCCTGTGCGAATTAAGAAATGGAGAGAAAGGATCGATGATTGATATGCAGACTATTGATAGAGCAGTAATGGCAGATGGAACAAAAATACAGCTTGAAGATTGGCATAGTGAAAATTCAGAAGAATATCCAGATTTGCATGGATATACAATTAGTGCTTATCCGATAGCGAAAAATACAAGTAGATTTGGTTGGATAATAAAAGGTGAAAAGTTCAGACTTGCTATTGCCAGAAATGAATATGCAAATTACACAGATGATATGGTACTTGCAGATTATGAAGCGTTGAAAAATGGAGCTAAATCGTTTGCTGATTTGCGAGAACATTTTTGGAACAGAGAAAAGGATGCGTTTTACTTGGGGTTGACAGATAAAGAACCTGAGTGGTAGTAAATGAAATATTAGTTTCATGGGCAGAGAATAATAAGGCAGATGCAGAAATGTATCTGCCTTATTTATTAGAAAGGAGAAAAATGCAAAAGGTAAAATTTGTAACAAAAGAAAAAGATAAAATAGTCGCCTGGTGTATTACAAATAGGTTGATTATGTTTAGAGACTTTATGCAATATGTATTAGATAGCACAGATGATCCTCATAAGTTCATGGTCATTGACATTGAAAAAAATGTAGTTTACGACATGTATAGAATTGCAACGGAAATGTATGAGATGCGAAAGAGAACTTTTACAGAACGGATGAATAATATCCGAACTGGCAAGTGGCTTAAGTATTCAGATGAACAATTAAAAAATATGTAAAGGAGATAAAAGCAATGAAACACAATCAGGTTTGTTATTATGTTGAAAGAGGGTTTAACGGGAAATTATATGTTTCGTATGGAATGTACGAATATGAAAAAATGTATGGTGGACATAGGGTGTCACGGTTAAGACCGCCGGAAATTAGATTGATAAATGGAATTCCTTTTGAAGAATTTCAGTCAGAAACGGAATTTAAAAAACTTCCTAAAGGATGGACATATAGCACAGATTTATATACTGTCACAGAAAATATTGAGAAAAAGGCAAAAATAAATGCTGCAATGAAAGGCAGATATGTTACATGCCCATCAGATCTTCAGTGGTTGTTTGATAATGGTTATCTTGTCAAAATGGAAAACGTAGAACCAATTATTGAACCAGAATTTGATCACGGTACACATAGATTGAGAAAGAAATATCCTGCATGGACGCAGTGCTATGGAAGTCATAACGACAGATATCCAGATGAAGTTTTTGAGACATATGAAGCTGCTGAAAAAAGAATGCATGAGATCATGGAAGAGAATTATAAACGATCAGTTAAATGTGCATTGTTAGATTTCTATGAGGATTTAGAATGGGTACTGGAAAAATATGAAGCTGAACACGGTGGAAGAGAAATTGCAAAAATTAAACAGAACATTTTAGCAAGACCGCATTTAGAAGATATTATGTTTAGATATTATAAAGGAGAAATTCTCATTGTATCAAGAGAAGCACATAGAAAAAATACACACATTGAATGGGAAAAGATAGCATAAGAAAGGTGAAGAAAAATGAGTATTGATGAATATAAAATGGAATTAGAAGAGGCGAAACTTTATATTTCTCAATTAGAAAATGAAAATACTAGAATCAAAATTTCAAACAAATCGCTTCGCAATAACAATCGAGCGTTATTAGAAGGAAATAAGAAATTATCAAGACATGTTGAGAGATTGAGAAAAGAAAGAAATGAATTAAGATATCTCGTAGAAAAATATAATACAGTGGAGGTAAAATAATATGGTAGAAATTAGAATTGATAACACCTGCGATGGAACATGGTGGTTATACAATGACAATGATGAGTGGAAGGATTATTGCGGATGCAATAATTTTGATGAACAGGTGATTCTTGCTGGTAATAGATCTTGTAAGGAATATAAAGATGCTGAATGGTATCAAAAGGCAAAAGAAGTAATAGAGGATATTGATTGTTATGAATTATATCCTGAATATACATCCGAAGAAGTAAATGCAAAATTAAAGGAGATTTATGATAAATGTAGATGTACAGAAGATATTATAGTTGATGTATTACGGTTGCTTTATCCAGAAGATGCTTTTAAAGACGGAACAATTAGAGGTTATTGTCAAGGTGATTGGCAGAACTATATTGTCAAGGGAGATGTGGATACAGATTTACTTGAAGCAATGTATTTTGGAAAGATTTCTGATATTACCGTAACAACTGATGAGGAAGAATTTGTAGATGTAATCACTCATGACGAATTGTGGAAAGCAGGAAGAGAAAATGGTGGATTAAAAGAGTATTTTCGGAAGAAATACGAACTCGATAAGGATGAAGAAATTCACATCTTACAGGCAGACGGATATAAACAGATACTTGATTGGAAAGAAGTTATATAAAACCAGTTGAAAGAACGATTTCTTAAAGAGAAAGGATGATAAATATGGCAAAGAAAATTAAATATGTAATAGGAGTTATTGGCGGTAATGATAACGTAAATACGATTAAATATGTAACAAGCATTGATACAAATACAAATGTTGCAAAGTGGGAATCAAACAAGGAAGCAAAGGTGTTTGATAGTAAATCTTATGCAGAAGATATTGCTTTTGGCTTGTGTGTAAATGGATATGGTGCAGTTGTGATGATTAAACCAGATTATATTGCACTCAAAAATCCTGAAGATTATGTAAGAAAAATGACAAATGATACATGGATTAGCGGAATTCTTCAAACACATAAGAACGGAACTGTAGAATATTGGGAAGGTTTTAATCTTTTAGAAGAAGAGGAAAATGCAATATGGAAGATACTTGAAAAGCATGGCACAGAAGGTTGTTCAAGTTGTGGGAGTCGAGAAGATATTGCAAAAGATTTTGTTTAAAGGAGAGCGAACAATATGATGACAAGAGAAAGATTTGCAGAAACAAATTGGAAAATGACTTATGAAGAGTATCAGAAATGTGATTGCACAGAATGTGAAAGAGAAAAATGTATTCACAGAGATGCATATAGAAGAGTTCCTGAAATTGATGGTGGACTTAACTTATGTCCGAATTTAAAAGGAGAATGATAAAGGGACAAGAGAAATCTTGTTCCTTTGTTTTTATAAAAAGGAGGACTTGTGATGTTACGGTATGGAGAAAAATTAGATTTAGACAAAAATCTTTGGGGCGCAAGAAGCTTGCAAACGGAGAGCAGCGTGTATGGGTCGAATGTGAAGTAGAAGATTGGACAAGCTATAACAGACCAGAAAGCCAGGGCGGAAGTTGGATTCTTACACAGAAAATGAAGATAATCAGAGAACTTACAGAGGAAGAAGTCGGTAACATTTTGCTAGATAAGGCGACATAATTATTTCAAATAATACAATGGACATATAATATAAAAAATGCGTGTTTCATTGGAAAGGAAAGGTAAGATATGAGTAGAAAGTATGATATTAGAATTTGTAAATGTGGACGGATTCATGCTATCCCAAATGAGAGGATTGAAAAGGCATTAGATGCTGATAAAAACTTCCTTCTTATTTGTGCAGCATGTGGAAATGCAACTCTGATTGGTGCAGATATTTCGCCTGATTGGGACGATCCATCAAAAGATTGTTATGAAATGTATTCGGCAGATTTTTCTTCATACGAAGATAAAGTAATCAATACAGATACATTTAAGGAAAATGAGAAAGAAAAGGCAGTAGAAGAAATTTTTTACAGTCACGGGATTAAAGTTCCTATGAAAACAGGTCAGTATGCAACAGACTACTTTAACGGCGGATTTTCTGATAGATGGTATCCTGATTTTTATAAAATTCAGAGAACGGATATTACAGTAAAGGAAATCATGGACTTTATTGATGAATATACACACGACAGAACTACAGTAAATATGAATAGATTCATCAATGAAACACCCGACGATGTACTTGACGAGTTATCCAATTATCTGATTGATGGGTTAGATTGGAAGGGAACTAAATTTGAAAAAGAGTGACATAAGTAAGAAATTCGCATTTCAAAAGTAGATTGGAGGAAATTTTATGGTACAAACAATAAAAATATCAAGCGAGGAAATGAATTTAATTAATGATTTACTCAATCTTACAGGAGATGAAATTTATCAGAAATATGGATATAAGAGAGATGAAACAATTACGCACACCGCAAAATTTCCAAACGGAATTGAAGCAGATATTAAGTTAGTATTTTGTGAAGAAGCTCCATATACAGAAGGTGTATTATTCCATAATGGATTTGAACTGACATGCACAGAACCAGATTGTACATATGACGGTGAATGGAACTTTGAACATAATGGAATTGAATACACTGTTCTCGTGGAAGTAGAAAATTGAAGAAACTAAGATTTTAAAAGGAGTAAAGAAAATGAGAGATTTAAGACCAGGTGATGTAGTTCATTGCCAAGGAATTGTATGTACAATTAAAGAGATTGTATGGCAGGAGCCGTGGGAATGGAGAGAGGCATATTATTTAGAGTTTCGTGATACAAACGGAGTTTATAGGTCGTGGAAACAGAATTATGATGGCGGCTATGCGGATCTGGTAGATTAAGACAATAGATAAAATGGAGGTGTAGAGTATGGATCATATAATAAGACAACGATTACATGAGCTTTACGATTGGCTTCAAATTTGTAAAGAAATGTGTGAGCTTTATGGATATGACGTGAATGAAATAGCTAAAGATGAAATTATCAAAAAGAAAAGAAAAATCCGTGATATCTATAAACAAGAAAACGAAAAACCAGAAAGACATATTGTGCATGATAATGGAATTGACGGGTATATTGAATTACTTCAACTTCCAGAAGAAATCACTACAAGGGAAACAGCGGATGAATGGTTTCAATATAATAAATATATGGAATATGTTCCTTCTGCATTTGATTGCACAGGACAGAGATTTACGAGTTGGTACAAGCTTGTTGAAAGAAACGGAAGATGGTGGGCTTACCATTGCATTTCGGTTGATGTGTGAAAGGAGAGAAATATGAATGTATATCAGCATATTACTTTTATTGATGGAAGCAACCCGTATATTTGTAAAACAGAAAAAAGCTTCAAATGGATGAAAGAGCATTATGTTCTTGAACCACTCGCAAAGAATTTTTGGAAGGCAACCTACAAAATCTCTTATTTGGTGGTTGGGTTTGATGATAAAAATAAAAATGCAACATTTAATAGAAGTTATAAATCGAAGTCTGGTGCATTAAACGCAATCAGAAAAGCTTTAAGCGAAAATAAATTTGAAGCAGTTACGTTACGGAGAGAAAAGGTGTATTTGAATAACGACGATAGTCTCGAAATTTCTTCAAGTACGCCAATTTGTCATTGGGAAGATGGTAAAACAGGAGGCGATTTTATGAGAGAAATTATGAACTATATCATAAACAATATGCGCGGAAAACATAAGGGAGATATTGAGGATTATGTTCGTGATTGCTATGATGATGGGTCTATCACGGAAAGGGAATTCGATGATTTATGTAAATGGATTGATACGGTTTATGAACCGGTTTTGTCATGGCGATGAAATAGCAATTCCAAAAGAGAGAATAACATAACGAGATAGATAAAAGCAGAGAACGCCATCTCTGCTTTTTCTATAAATACATACAAGGAGGTGTGTAGCTATGCCGTACATGAAATACGGAAACTGGTATATCCCAGGATGCAGCATTGCTTTTCCAACAGAACGAGAAGCCTGGGAATATATCAATGAATAACAAATGGGGCAATGGAAATTCCATGTAAGTCCCCAACTCCTTGAGTAGTTATTATAGCAGAAAGCGAGAGAGATGTAAATGGAATATATTATTTGCAATAATGATGATTATTTAGCTTGTGATTTAAATATGAAATATAGCATAGTACATTGCGCTAAAGACGCATACAAATGGAAGTCTATTGATAAAGCATATAATGCACTACATCATATACCCAAAAAGTACAATCAATGTCATTTTAAAGTAGAATCCGTAACAGAGAATGATACTATTATTGATCCAATTAAGAATCCTTATACTTTAAATTATAAAATTATAGATAAAGTAAAAGAAATCTCTATATTTATAAAGGAGATTGAAGAAAGAAAAGTATACTTGGAAAAGATAATCTGCATCACTGAATTAGAGATAATCGACATAGAACATGCTGCGGAATTTTATGATCTAAATGCATCTCAAGGGTATAAGTTATATAGAATGCTTCATGAGGTAAGAAAAAAACGCAGAACATATAAAGACGAACTTCAACAAATAGAACTTATTTTAGGAACGGAAATTACTGAAAGTAATTTTAATGATTTGGAAAAAAGAATTACCGGAATGGACTATAGAAAATATGTCCCAAGAGTAAACAAAAAATTATTTGGAGTGTAGGATAAAATGAAAAAGGTTAAAAAAGATGAAAAAAATAATATGAAAAAGTGCGTAATATGTGAGCAACCATTGCACAAAAGTGGATGGTATTGTATTAAATGCATTAGAGAGGTGAAAAAAATAAATGATTTTTATCAGGACAAATATAAAATCAAATATCCGATAAGTAAATCTACTGTAGCAAAAATCGCGCAAATGCATCCAAATGAAACAAATATATTTGAATATTTATATGTCAATCCTTCATCTATTTTTCAGTATTTTAGGCTCTCAGGAGAAGAGAAAAGCGAATTAAGGGAAAAATATAAAAAGAAAAAGAATGTAAATACAAATTTAAATATGAACAACATACCTAATTATATTATGAACTATAAATGAGCAAATCCAAAATATTGCACAAAAGAAAGACACCCTCTGTAGAAG
>ERZ773133.896-NODE-896-length-38706-cov-12.497038_pt1 | contig 38706 bp, 29 predicted proteins | sample MGYA00580861_ERZ773133 | MGnify/ENA primary metagenome ERZ773133 (study PRJEB29015, sample SAMEA2737844) | human gut metagenome | biome: human gut; feature: human-associated habitat; material: faeces | place: China | collected 2012 ...
GATTCTGATACAATCCTCATAGCTAAAAGAGCCGGAATCTTTATATATCCTATCGGAGATGTCTTTCTATTAATGATCAATATGTCAATGCTTCTTTGTGATAGGTGTCGAAGCATGGATAATGTGATAACGGACGCGGCTGACAGAAATCCACACCATCGAATACCGGATTCATTGCTACCGGTCTCTCCGGCAGAATCAGGTTGATTTCCGCCTCATCGCCTACCAGCTTCACATCGAACTTACCGTCCTTATAGGTATAATAAAGGGTTCCCTTACCTATCTTGACAGAAGTTTCCAGTTCCGTAATTTCAGCCGGGAGCTTGGGTTCTACGGTAATGACCCGTTTCATCATGTCCGGACGGATGCCCAGAAAATACTGGTACCACACACGGAGTTGTTCTGAGTTGCTCCATGCCTGCAGGAACGTACCCGAACGTCCTGCCCATTGGGCTCCTTCACGCGGATGAGCATCGGCATTCTCGCTCAAGCTACCTACAGCCCCTTCGTGCAAGGCCTGCCGGTTCATGTTGCAGAAAAGTTTCCAGGCGGTTTCCTGCTGTCCGTATTCGATCATGCGCTGCATGGCGATACCGTTGTTCCACAACCACACCGTTCCGTTGTGATACGCGTCGTCCTTGTGGTAGTAATGCCAGTTCTCATGCTGCGGGTGGAACTGCAGGTCCCACTGGGCCAACGAAGAGACACCCCACGGATAAACCAGTTCTTCCCATACCCGGCGGGTCACTTTCTGCTTGAACGCGTCATCGTTAATCAGCTCGAAACAATAAAGCTGGTTCGGCCGGTATTGCAGGTCGGGAGTACCATCGGCATTCAGGTGGTCGTAAATCAGGATGCTGTCCTTGTTGCAATAATCCTGTTCAAAGTTCTTGGCCAGTTTATCGGCTACCGCCTGCCAGGCTTCCGCATGTGCCTTGTCGCCCATCAGTTCAGCCAAATGAACACCCGATACCAACTGACTGTGCCACAGATACTGGATGTCGTTCGCCCGGTTACCACGTGGAGAGCCCGGTATGCCGTTGCGCTTCACATCCATCCAGGTATCGGCATCCTCATGCAACAGATAACCTTTTTCATCGATGTGATGACGGATGCTTTGGTCGATACTGAGCACTACGGAAGGATAGATGTCTTTCAGGAAGCTCTGGTCACCGGAATATTTCAGCAGTTCTTCGGCTTCCATCACATAACGCGGTGTTCCGTCGGTCGTATTATACAGAATGCCTTCCAGATTGGCCCGGTTCGGAATGCGTCCACAAGTCACCGAGGTCGTGTCTGTATCCTGCAGTTTGGCGAAATCCTTCAGAATCTCCTTGGTATAGTCGAACTGACCTGTCACCAGGGTAGCTCCCGGCATGGCAATGAACATGTCGCGTCCCCAATATTCGTTGAACCACGGCAGACCGGCATAGATGCCTTTCCCCTGCTGTTCTGTAATCAGTTCATCCATGGTCAAGGTAATCCAGGCCAATGCCTTATCCAACTCCGGCAGGTTGGTATGCAGCGGATTGTTCACCTGAATCAGATTGTTCATACGTGCCTTCCGGGCTGCCAGCAGTTCTTTTCCCTGCTGCCGGAAAAGTGTCACCAACGAATCACAATGAGCCTCTGTACCGCAGGCTATCAAGAACCCTTCTGCCGATTTGGGAGCCTTCATCGTATTTCCATCGAACGCAATTCCCTGTGCTACCCAAGGAACTACTTTCAATACCTTTCCTTCGGCCTCAACCGGAGTATAACAGAGTGCATCCGCCTTTTTGACTGCATCTTTCAGTAAAGTCTCGTTCATCATCAAGGAAATGCTGTCACCCTGTATATCCGACAGGCGGATACACAACAGTTCGTAATCATCCACCAGTTGCAGTTGTTCCTGTGCATTTTTCCAACGGCGGGTCAGACAATCAGGCAAGACTGTCACCTCGGCTTCCTGACGTACCAGCGGCTTTCCGTCAACCGACAAGACATAATCCGAAAAGATACGTTTCTTGGCCAGGTTCCATCCGGCATACCAGTCTATCGGTTCATCCTGATGCGTCCGTCCGTACCAGAAGCCTGCCTTTTTATCCGTATACGAATATTCCCGATTTTCTTGCGGAGTAACCGCTACTGCCAGCTCGTCTACTGACAAGGAACGGATTTCCGGCTGTTTCTCCGTAGGGGTGCAAGCGGCCAAAAAGGACAACGCCCCCAATGACAAAACTAATTTTTTCATAGCAATTTTAAAGTATGTATTTGATTTTGATAAAGTAAATGTACTTGCCTATGTTGTTGCGAAGATAGGAAAAAGAATGGAATATCCGTCAAAAAAAACGAAGTTTGACGGAAGCTAACAAAGGGCACGCCCTGAACAAATTCTTTGGGTAAAATGGAGAAAAGCTACTTTTTCCGGATTGCAGGTTTCAGCCCCAGCTTCGCCGCCAGTTCCGGTTCATGCTTGCGCAGGTATCCCCGGAACACCTCCGGATGATGACCGAATTCTCTAGCCACATACGAAACCGGACGCGGGTGCTGCCGCAGACTCTCGATAGCCTCAGCATATTTGGCCGCCACTGTCTTCATACGCTGACGCGAACGGGCAATGTTCAGTTCCGCATCCTCGGCTGCAACGATACCCGAACGCTCCAGAACCAGCGCACGGTGCCATTTGTGCAAATAGAACCGGAATCCTTCTGCCGGTACCCCCGTCCGCCGTACGATTTCCTTCATCGTAAGAGCTGTATCACGGAACATGGCCAACGCTTCAGCATATTTCTGTACTGTAGCAGGTAAAGGTTCATACTTCCGGCCATTTCCCAACAACGCTCCCCGCTTCTTCTTGCCGGCCAGCTTGGCCTGCCGGCGGGTTTCCTTCTTCTCCTTCAGCAAAGGCTGATGGTAGAACCGCAAGTGTTGCAAAAAACCGCCTTCTGATACCTTGCATTGTTCCGCCACAGCTTTCACACTCATATCCGTAGTACGATACAGTTCCACCGCCGCGGCATACTGTTTCCGACAGTCCGGACGCACTCCCCGCTGGATGTTGTCATTAATCCCCAGTTTGACGCGGAACTCCTCCCTCCGTTTCAATACATCGGGGTAATGCACCCGCATGAAGTTGGCCAGTGCAGTCCCATTCACACCGAACTTCCGGGCCACCTGCGAAACGTTCAGGTCGATGTACCGGATGGAATCGCATGCCTGTACCGCCTCTTTATACTTCCGGTGTGCCAGACAGCTCTGGCCGTCGGCCGTATAGAAAGGAATCTCCTGCGCATCCTTCCCTTCTGTCTCTATACCGTACCTGCGAAGCATCAGTTCCCGCCAATAGCGGCGCAGATAGGCCCGCAGCGCATGTTCACTCTCCCCGCATTCCGCAGCAATGCTACGGATGGAAGTATTCGTATCGGCATAGAGAGCCACCGCCGTTTCGTACCGGCGGTGCAGGGCATACCGCTGACGGATACGGGAACGTTCCTTGGCGGAAAGTTGGGTAAGGTCTTCTATTGACAAACGAGGTTCTTGCATAAGTTCAGAAATATCAGGTTCCTGTTTTTTAAAGCGCTAGCGTTGCACGTATCTTTTCATAGGCCGCGTCTTTCAGCAGCACCGTTTTACTGCCGTCCAGCAGGTAGAGCGACGGCATCGCCTTCAGGTCGTACAGTGCCCCGGTCTTCACCGCCTCGCGGTCAGTACCCACCGTCCATCCTTCGGGCATGTCGGGCAGTGCCTTGCGCCAGGCTTCTTCGTTGCCTTCGGTATAGACGGCCAGCACACTCAGCTGGCCACTCTGTACCGCTTCGGCAAGCGACGCATCGGCAGCCATTTGTAGCAACACCTCATGACACGACTCGCACTCCGGGTCGTAGAACATCAGCAGCAGGCGGTCGTTCTTCGCGGGCGTGGCGGCCAGCGTGCGGCGTGTACCGTCAGGCTGGTAATAGGTAAAGTTCGTAGCCTTATCCCCTACGTTATTACGCCTTACCAGCTCCAACTTAAAACGGTAGGCGGAGCGCATCGCGTCCGTCTGCGGCAGTTTGCTGAGCAACGCCTCCAGATACATCCCGTAGAGCGCCTCGTTGTAGAAAGGCGAGTTGGGGTTGAAAAGATAGCTGTCTGCCGTCTGGGTCAATACCTGCCGCGCATGCTCTTGCCCGACGAATCCCGAACACCAGTTCTCCAGACTCTCGCGTGTCAGTTCCTCTGGCGTTGTGCCGTCAGCCAGCAGGGCGATGAAATTCACGAAGCCCTGCTCCGTCACATCACGATTGTTCACCAGCGTTGTGTCGGCAAAGTCGAACTGCTCCCAGTAGTGGGTGAGCAGCCAGGCTTTGCGGGCTTCGGGTTCCGTCAGGGTGGCGGGGATTTCGGGGAAAGAGAACTGCGTTTGCCGTACAGATGCAGTGTCTTGCCTACTTGACGACACGGAAAGCTGAGAGTTTTGTCTGACCTGACAAGCCTCCAACCCGAGGAACAAACCACCCATTAACCAATATTTTACTTTTATATGTCTCATGATTATGGATTAGAATCAAAAAATCCTTCAGGCACATCGCGCACACAACGGATATTATAACTGTTACTTATATCATTTTTATAATTACCAGGACACATCATTCTGTTCGTATAAGTAAAGCCATATCTGACAGCTTGATTACTAAACTGAGTACAACAAGTATTTTGTGATAGATTTATACTAGATGCATTTAACGCTGATAATTCTACCAGATTAGGAACACGCCATCCAGTAAGACCTTTTTCCTCATATGAACTGCATGGATTAATGATAGTCCCTGTATAAGTTATATTCGATACTGTACCTTCATATCCTATAATTTGACTTAAACCATAAGTCATAGGCAGATTCTTTTCAGCTACAAAAATACCGTCATAGAATGAATTAGTAGGGTCATCTTCATTATGAGTAATCATTCCCCCATCAATTCTATTCCGATATAAGCTACTTGTAAGCCTGTCCTTAAACTCCAATACAAGCGGATAGTTATCTGTTGCTGGATGTTCTTTAAACGTACTGACAGCAACAACCCCACTGATAGAAGAAATATCTGTATCAGTTGAGTTGGACGGAAGTGCCCTTATGCAACGGAGTGGTATAGATGTCGCTTTGTAATAATTATCTTCTGGACCATACGATCCCTTTTCTACTGCCCAGAAAACTCGCTTGTCATTATTACTACTTGTATAATAAAGTGCGCCTTCACCCACATATTTATCCGGATAATCCGTATGAGTCATCATGGATTTATCTCCCATATAAAGTTGGGCTTCATTGGAAATGGCTGTAGCTCCGATGGCTACCCGGATATATTCATTCAAGGATGCCAAATACCAACGGATTTCATTATCCTGTATCTTACCGTCCCCATTCAAGTCACGGTTACGTGACATACAGGCATCGTATGCCGCCTTATGTACATATAATTCCTTATCTAATTTACGTTGGGTCCGGTCTGTTGGTATGGATTTTGTCCATCCATTATTAGATTCTGGATTTATATATTTGTCCCAAGCTTCTGATTCATTATAGGTAAGGACGCTATTGTTTATTGTACTAGCTCCCATTAATCGTAATTGGTTGGAACGTCCATCTGAATCGTCCAAATTTCCAGTAATTGTTGTAGGTTTATTGAATTTGAATTCAAGCGGTGTCTCATTATAAGTTTCTATACCAAATCCATCAAACTCTTTTGCTAGTGAAGAATTATAGAATGTTTGAATAGACAATTGTGAAATATATGAATGTACCTTGCTGTATGTACTGTTTCCATCCTGTGACACATCCGTACTCATTGCGATAATCATGTCACGCGTATCTTTATTGGTAAATTCACTCCAAGTTCCAATGATATTACCGGTCGATGGATTTTCATAATAATAGTATTCATTAACAAAGGCAGTGAAACGTGCTACATAATCCTCACCATTTTTGGTTACGATAATTCCATCATTGTTTTCTGAATTTTCTGCAATAGTATTATTATATATTTCTTTCACGACATTTCCCATCGCTACAATGACATCATATACATCAAGCAATTTTTTGCTGTCTTCTGTACAACTTTTATCAGAAGTATATTCGCCATAAACTTTTGGATTCTTTAATCTTAAGAAATTTACATTAGCCCTACTCCAAGTAGAAACACCCGGATATTTAGCTATCTCATCAACCCCTGCCTGTGGCCAGAATTCAATCCATTTGTAGTCAACATTTTCCAAAGCCTTCTCTTTAGTAGTTTCTGCATTAGTACTATTCTTATAAGGTTTTAATTCAACACGTCTATTTGTCATCATAGGAGACTGGATAACAAGGATCAGGTTATCGGCAATAGCTTGATTTATTTTCTCTTCAGTCGGATTTGCATTGTCCTTTAGAGACGTAGATACATTCTGAGCAATCGCAGAAAGGTTATATTCCAGATAGACTTGTTCATAATGAGCATCAAGCAAATAATTGTATGCACTGGTATTAGTGTAGATTTCTCCTTCTGCACCGGGTTGTTTTTCTTCTTTTTCTCTTTTCGCTTCTACAATGATATTGTCTACTCCCAATACCTGCATGTTATAAGTATAGCTACAATTCCGTTCTATAGAAAAATTTCCCATAGAATCCGTGGTACTAAAATCGCCCAAATGGACGGTATATTCTACATTACCCACGTAGTTGGTCGTCTGTCCATCTTTATCCGTGCTCCCTGAATAGGTACCACTAATTACCACAAACGTACTGGTTTGAGGGGCGTTAATCCATGTTTTATTTTCTGGAGAGGTACCGGTTGTATTTCCGGACGAATTCCATTTATCACGATCTTGATAGTCAGTAATACTCTTTTGTTCACAAATATTCTCTGGCATGTAGAAACTGAAAGAATAATTACCACCACTGACTGCACCGACATTAGTTGAAGATGAGTGGATAAAATTTGTTCCATCACTAACCGTTGGTGTGGTTTTATCTTGTCCTGTTTTAGTCAGATAACTATTTACCGGAATGTTATAGATGCGATAAGAGGAGGGGGTAAATGTTCCCTTGGCATTTTTAGGCTTTGCTACAATATTGAATTTGATACGTGCCATGGCACGGTCCAATTTGACTGCTACCTTATTGTTATCAAGACCGCTAGTCACATTTCCTGATTCTCCAAAAGTAATATCATCATTCCATCCGGTCATGAGCATCTGTGAAGAAGAGGTGATCTGGATGGGACGGACATTGTCAGTTGTTGTATAAAGTCTATCCTGTAAGTTAATGACGGCCTCTTTAAGATTATCAAAGGAAATTGAAGCATCGTGCAAATTTCCCAAATTCCATAATCTACCTGTTTGATCGTCTGCACCGGTATTCGCTATGGCAATCAGCTTCTTGTTCCCTGAAGTAGCTGCAAAACTGACTGAATACAAAACACCACCCTCTATCGTTTCACTTTTATTGAAGGTTAACTTGTGATATTTGTCTTGTTCTGTAGAAAGATTGGACGAATACATGGCTTCAAATGTAGTGTTATCTGCATCGTAAACGATAATAATCAGATTGGACAAATCAGAAAGTGTATTGTCAGCTCGCGTGACAACAATGTCCGAAGGTTGTGTGAAAGCAACCTGCATAGTTACGGTTACCGGTTTACCCTCCACTACATTGCCGGTCTTTATCAGTTCATCATCCATACAGCCCACCAATGATAAAACTGTCAGGATTCCTGTCAATAAGGTCAATGCTATTTTGTCTATTTTCATATATCCTCCTCTTCTTGTTTATTATTCAAATGCTGGAATTTCCATCATTTTTTCATTCCAGGAATTCACCTGTACGGTAAATGTCGGGGTCCAACCTAAATTTGCAATAATGGTATAAATAGTATTTCTCTGGATATTGTAGTTACCATTATCAACGTCATCCCCTATTTCAACCTCATAGGTCTTTAAGATTCCGTTTCTGGTAACAGGAATGTTGAATCTCAACAAACCGGAATAGTCAATTTGTGATCCATATAATTTTTCCGGGAAATAGATTTCTGAACTGGAAAATAAACATTTAGAATCTGAACTATTATTATTTGTTACAGACTTATTATAGGGCGAAGTAGAATATCCTGTATATCTGCTTCCTTCCCATAATGCATAATTTTGGGGATAATATCCGGTTACGGTTACTTCTCCTATAGTATAAATATTCTGATCTCCCTCGATAATCAGTTTAAACTTTGCCACACAACGGACAAGATGTATAGGTTCGGTAATTTCCTGTTCAATTCCATTCTTAACCAGGGCAACAAGTTTTGCCGTCATTAAAATGGGAAAGGTTCCCAATTCGTTATTATTATTATTATTAAAAGTAACTTTTGCTCCATTCAAGTCTGATAGACTGGGAGCATCCGTTAGTCCACTTTCTAAAGAAGGAGACACTACATAATTTTTTTCGTTGGCTATAAAATAGAAAGTACATCTTCCACCTGTAAATCCTTGCAACTCCAGATTACTGATTTGATACAGTCTTTCTTCCTCGTATTCTATCTCTTTAACAGACTTATTTTTAGAAAGATCTTCATACAGTTCATTGCAAACAGCATTTCCCGCATCATCATAACCTATAATACGTAAAGTTTCGATATAATCATCGTAGTTGCCATCTATCGGTTCTGTAATGGTAATTCCCCGCACCATGATGGATAGCATTGTTTTCCCGGAAGTAGTTTCTTCTTCCATTACCGGATCGTTGCCACAGCCCACCATGCTCCCGGCAAACAGAACGGCAAGTATCGGGAAGAGCAACCAATTATATGTAAAATGCTTGTTTATCATAATTCTTTAATCTTGGGTGTAAACAGCGTTTACTTACAATTCAATATCTTTATTCACCAATGTCCAGCCATTGATAACGATAGTAATGGTAGACCATGTTTCTCCTTCTCCCGGTCCATCGGGTTCATCGGTTCCCGGTCCATCGGGTTCATCGGTTCCCGGTCCATCGGGTTCGTCAGTTCCCGGTCCATCGGGTTCATCGGTTCCCGGTCCATCAGGTTCATCGGTTCCCGGTCCATCGGGTTCATCGGTTCCCGGGTCTTCCTCATGCTCACATTCGAACAGCAATTCAATCAAGTAACGGTCTTCACGGTCCAATGACTCCTGAGTCTGGTACTGTTCCAGAAGAGTGATGAGCCCGTCCGGTCCCGTCAAGGCATGTTCATAAACAGTTTTCCCTTCAGCGTTATGTATTACAAGACGTGAATCGGCATTGTCCTTCATCAAGCGTAATTCAGAGAAGTCGGCTACATAAACATGAGACTGTTCTGTTGGATAAACTTCCATTTTCCCGTGAAACAAGGGGTTATACCAACTGGGGAAACGACCTGGCTGATAGGTCACTTCCTGTTTATCGACCACTTGGTTAAAGAAATCGTAAGTAGTATTGTTGTCCTTCAAAACAGCTGTAATATTCTGAGCATGTTCCGGATGGGTACAGTATCCTTCGGTCATGCCTTTTTCTCTCCAACGTACCACTACGCGTACGTCATTACGGTTTTTCATCAGATCGATGGGTACTATCTGGTCTTTCCCGTTTTCTACGGTAACCGTTTGTGGAGTACATCCATGAAACAGGGAATCCGTCAACATCCCAACGTCTGTACTCCGGCTGAGAGCTTGCAATAGTGTCATACGACCTTCTTCCAACCAAGTCGCAGCATCACCGTAGTTATGCACCGTTTCGTCTTCGTAAAGATTTCCCCATACAACAAACTGATAATCTCCACCCGGCAATTCAATTTCTTTCGTATAGTTTTCGGCAAATTGTGGGGCAGCTTCTTCAGTAATCTGCTGAATGAAACGGCCGGATTCATCGAACACGAACACATCCACCTTGTGGACTTGCTGGCTGAAAAGATCTACGTATGTACCATTCTCCTGCGTATTATGCATGGTATAGGTCAGGGCCAGACGGAATGTTCCGGTGGTCGGTTCGGGTTCCACATTGATTGGACAGTCCGACAGGTCGTCCTTGATACACCCCGTCAAGCAGCCTGCCGATAGCAACAGTCCGAGGAATAATAGGAATAGCTGATGTGTCTTGTTCATGATTATTCTTCCTTTATTAGAATAAAAAATGTAAGAAAATATTTTTTGCAATGAAAGCAACCGGCTATCAGCCGGTGCTTTCAATATATTATTTCAAAGAAACTGTTCTATCGACAACTTCCCAATCTTTAACAGTTAACGTAATGGCAACATGAGTATCGGGAACAAGTGGAATTCCTGGATCTGGTTCCACTTCGGGCATAGAACTTTTTCCTGGTAATGCAATGCTGGTAATTGCCAGGTTATACCACGTGTTTCTCTTTACCGGCCCCGCTTGTGGTGCGGTAGCGGATTGTCCTACCCAAATAGGACCAAACCAGCATTGACCACTTACATACTCTTCGGAAATAGATTCCACTCCCTCAGGGAGTTTCGTTTTGTCATCGTTTTGGAAAACATCCAAATCACTTTTCAAAATATAATTCATTGCCAAATCTCCCGATTCAACCACATAGAATGACTCAGGACTTTTTTTTGTATTAGTTGTTATTGTTCCATTTTGGCAATCTACAACCGTTGTAGGTATGAACTTCGTACTCAGAACCACATAAGTTGTATTCTTCTGCCAATATTTATCTTGCAGATTTTCCAGGCAATAGACAGGAGTAGCAGCAGTTTTGTCATTTCCTATGGTGATACTGATACCGTCACCATTCTTATTGGAAGTACCAATTTCATCGCTACCAATATATGTTAACTCATTATGAGTTAAATTCAGATTCCCATTTGCCATTCTGTATGATTTTGTCGCTTGTCCCTGCAAATAGAACTTCAAATCACTGATGGTACCTACATCTGTCGGATTCTGGGCCTTTCCATCAGTCAGAGTTGCTTCTTGACAGGTCATCGTAACTTTAGCCGCAACCCGTTCTACCTCAATGGAAAAATGGTTGTCTGCTTCTCCGTTCGCTCCAGCTTTAGCCTGTTCCTTTGTGACATTGTCCTTCAAATAGAATGTTTCTTTTTTACAACTGGACATCATGAAGTTTCCTTCACCATTATTACTGGCAATCGTTGTTATATTCAAGGGTTGTGCTGTCTGGAAATAAGTTTCGATGGATGTTTCTTCAGTGGGAATAGTCTCCGGATTTACTACAACATAGAAATCATGATTACCTGAAGAAGTAGAGAATAGATATTGCTTCGTTTCCGTATCATAATAATTTCCAGCGTCTTCATTAGTATCATTCATTCCTACAATAGATTCTATCTTCTCATCACTTGCCATGATTACATAAGCAGAAGAAATCTTACTTTCTGCTTCTGTAGCATTTGTTTGTGCTTCATCGCCTCTGGTACTTGTATCATTGAAATCCAAAGCGAATGCCACATACGTAGTTCCTTCTTCCTGTGTTCCATTCGGGCCACTACCTTCCACTAAATCATTGTTGTTGCAGGCAAAGAGGCCTAGCCCCATTGCTAGCATCCCTAATAATTTATTCAGTTTCATAATTGTAATAAGATTGATTTTTCGTCTTTATTTGATGTATACTCTTTTATCAGATTATTTCCCCAGCAGTTCCAACGCCTCCTTCACCTTAGCGGCATTTTCCCCTGCCGGTGCATATCCTGCTTTCATTGCCTGTTCGAAAGTCTGCAGTGCCTGACGCTTGTCTCCATTCTTGAAACAGGCTACCCCCAGCAAGTTGAGTGAAGCGCTGTCTTTTGTATCTCTCTGTAGCGTAATAGCCTCGGCATAATTCCCTGCCTCCATTTCTGACAGGGCGAGGTTGTATCGGATGGCTACATTATCCGGATAAGTGCGCAATGCTGTACGCAGCGCCTTGCGGTAACCGTCGGTGTTGCGTCCGTAACTGTCGGCCACGCGCTGCATTTCCGCCGCACTCAGCAGGTCGGGACGGGTCTCGAGCATCTGCCGGGCCTCTTCGGGCGTGAAGTTGCGTACGGTGTATTCAATACGGTAATCGTTACGGCGGAGCGGAGCATAGAGTTCGTCCAACAGGTACCGATAGTCTTCCCGTGAAAGCGAAGCCCGGATCTGCTTTTCGCAATCGTCCTGACTTCCTTCGCACCCTTCCAGTTTCTGAAGCACATCCTGACGCTTTTCCCAGCCGGAAGCCTGCTCTACCTGACGGCGGAAGCCGTCCCAGTCTTCACCCTTCCATGCCACGTGCCAGAGTTCTTTCTCCAACTCCCTGTTGTGTTGCCGCACGTATTCGGCAAAGGTCTGCGCACGGCGTTGTGACAGACGTTCGTTGTATGTCATGGAGCCTTCGGGCGATGCGTATCCAGTGATGTAGATACCTGTAATAGTCAGGTTTGGATTATCCTTTACCAGGGCGAGCGAGTGTTGCACGCTGTCCAATTCGGCCCGGTTCGTACGGTATTCGGGAAGTACCGCATAGCTGTCACGCCGGTACTCCAGGCGGGCGCTCTTGTCTTCGGCACGGCGCTTCACCTGTTCTTCGGCAGGCTGCATGGCCGTAGCCAAGGTAAACTCGGGTTCCCGGTACGGCAACACTTCACCCGCCGTCAGGATCTCGTCACCTTCGCTGCATCCGGCACATCCCGTAACGTATCCGCGCAGTTCCAGACGGCCGTTCACCATCCATCTGCTGAATGGAACTTCTGTTTTGTATTCAATGGTCTGTTCTTTGCCATTTTCACGCTTTATACGCATATCACCTTCTTCCTCGGTAATTCCGCCTAAAGCCAGTTTACGCTCTGTAACTTTGTGGCGAACCTTTCCTTCTATTAAGATTGGAGAAAGTTCCTGCTGTTGGGCCCCGTCGGCCGATACGATTACCGGCACCAGACGCAATGACTTCTGGCGGCCTAATTCCATTTCGTCCATACGGATATCCGCACTTATGGAAACCTTAGCGCCGTCTTTTGTGATGCTTTGATTTTCCAGTTTCAGGTTCTCAAGGTAGTGTGTCTGTCCGAAGGCTGCCGGACATGCTGCCAACAACCAACCTGCGAGTAGTATCGTCTTTTTCATATCCTTCCTCCTTATTTAATAATGTATATCAGTGAAATGGCAGCTTTAGTCACTCCAAAGTAGTCCTTTTTACCGTTTCCAAGCCATTCACCGCAAACCACGCAGTCGTACTTGTCGTAATAGGCATGTACATAGCCTATACCGATGGAAGCCTCTAAGCTCCATCGGTTTCCCAGCAGCCATTGGTATCCGTAGGATATACCTGCTCCTGCATACCATCCTTCGTAGCGATGGTCCTCAAGGTCACTCCATAATCCCAAAGGCAGCTTTATTCCGCCCCAGTTGTACTGACCGCCCAGCAAGTGTGCTCCAAAGAAATGTCCGTTGAAGCGTTCGCACAGCCAATAACGGGCTTCCGGTTGCGCCATCCAGTGTTTCCATTTCTTGTTCTCACTGAAGGTCCAACCGTTATAATTGGCCGACAAATCCAATGTCCACTTGGGAGACAAACCGATCTCTGTTCCTAAATTAATAGTAGTAGAAGCATCATAGAGCAAATTGGTCTTGACTGCTATATCCTGTGCCGATAAAGAGACACCTACCAACAGAAAAAGTACGCAAATGATCTTTCTCATGTCCCGTATGTTTAAGTAAGAATGTATGTTTTTCAAACTATATTCTGCGGATTTCCCCATATTCCGTTACTTTGTAGGTAATGGAATTAATTTATTTGAGCAAATGTAATGAATATATTTTAATCATTCAATAGAATCAAAAGAAATATTATCAAAAAATAGTGAAGTTTATACTATAATACAAATTTAAAATCAAACAGTTATCCTACCGACAACCGAAATGTGAACAGATATTTATACCGTTCCTTCCTGTCAGTGTGAATAAAGGACCCTGCTTCGCCTGCCTATTTAAAGAAGAGATGTTTTCTTGTCCTTTTTTTCCTTATGTCTGAATAGTTTAGATCTGCCTGTCCGTTACCTACAAAGTAACGGATATCCCCGTAAGTCAAATATTACCCATAGTGCTCACATAATCAAGTACTTATAATTATCAACCAGCAAATACATACGAAAGTATCCCCCGATTCATGGCATGAATCCGGTCATCGGTATGCCGTTGGAAGTAAGTTTCTGTTACTTTTACCGAAGAATGCCCCATGGCATTCGAAATCAGCCCCTGTTGGTAATCGCGAAAATTGGCAAGGGTAGCCCAACTGTGGCGGGCACTGTAACTGCTCAAGGCTATTTTCTGCCCCAACAGTCCGGAAAGTTTCTTCAGATGCTGATTAAACGTACGCAAGGCATGCTGGTACTGCCGGTATTCATCATCCCCCGGATGACGGATAAAGGAGAAAAGATAAGGAGATTCCTCATCGGTGCTCTGCAATGCCTGAATCAGTTTCCTGGCTTCCGGCTCTATGCGTACTGTCAGCCAGGCCCCGGTCTTCCGACGCCGATACCTCAGGATATCCCCCTCCAAATCGCACCGACGCAAATAGGCAATATCCACAAACGGAATCCCCCGCAGCATGAACAACAGCAGGAAAAGCATCCGCGACTTGTCCAGTCCGGTATGTTCCGGAAACGGTTTCTGCAAACGGCGCAGCACTCCGGCATCGAGCGCCCGTTTCACCGTTACCCGTGTACCGGTATATACGCCATGAAACAGGCGGAACCGTGCCGGAGCCAGCCCCTCGTCTACCGCCCGGAAATAGACAGCACGGAGCATCCGCATATAAGTAGAAATACTGTTCCACTGAAGCTGCCTGGACAGCAGATAATTCTGGAACGCTTTCAGCCACGAGGGAGTCAGTTCCGCAAACGGCAACGGACGGCCTCCCATAAAATCAAGAACGCGGTTATAGGTACTCTGGTACACATGAGCCGTACCCGGACGTCCTTCCTTCATGAAACCGGTAATGACCCGCTTCATGAAATCCATCAGGTTCTTCTTTTTCATAAATCAGATTTTAATAAAACAATCAAAGACCTTTCAGTTCCATCTGATATACTGAAACACAAAAGGACATGCAAACATCGTAAAAAACCGCCGGATATGGACGGTAACAAGATGCTTACATATCCTAAAAAAAGAATACCCTACAAATTGTTCAAACCTGTCAACCGACCTTAGTACATTACACTTCACATGCCCGAGCATACGACAAAAAAACGTCCTCACGTTTCAATCAAAACATGAGGACGTTTTCATCCAAACGAACGTTCGCCTTACTACAAACGAACGTTCATTTTTTCGTATCGGTCAATTACCACACATTCACCCGTTTTTCAGGAGCGAGGTAAAGCGGATCGGACGGAGTGATGTTGAACGCATCGTACCAGGCCTGGATGTGAGGCAGGGCACCGTTTACACGCCATCTGCCCAGTGAGTGCGGGTCGGACTTGGTGTATACACGAATCTGTTCGTCGCGGATATTGCCTGCCCACAGGGTAGCATAGGCCAGGAAGAAGCGCTGATCGGCAGTGAAACCGTCCTTGTCTTCCAGCGGAGCGTTGGCAGTAGCATTCTTATAGGCCAGATAAGCTACATTCAGACCACCATGGTCGGCCAGGTTCTCACCCAAAGTCAGGGTGCCGTTGGCATGAAGTCCCGGCAACACTTCGATGTTATCAAAGAAATCAACCATCACCTGAGCACGTTCCTTGAAGCGGTCTGCATCGCCGGCAGCCCACCAGTCTTTCAGGTTACCGTCCTTATCAAACTGACGGCCCTGGTCATCGAATCCGTGAGTCATTTCATGACCGATAACAACACCGATGGCACCGTAATTGAACGCGTCGTCAGCCTCCATGTCAAAGAACGGATATTGCAGGATAGCGGCCGGGAAACAGATTTCATTGGTAGACGGGTTGTAGTAGGCGTTGACAGTCTGCGGAGTCATCAGCCATTCTTCCTTATCCACCGGTTTGCCCAGACGGCTGTAATTGTCCTTACGGCCCCATTCAGCGGCACGGCAGACATTGGCCCAATAAGAGTCTTTCTCTACCTTCAGGTCTGAATAATCCTTCCACTTGTCCGGATAACCCACCTTTACATGGAAAGTAGCCAGTTTTTCCTGAGCACGAACCTTCGTACTGTCGCTCATCCATTCCTGTGCCTGGATACGTTCGCCCAACGCAGTCTGCAGATTCTTCACCAGGTTCACCATACGTTCCTTGGCAGCCGGAGAGAAATACTTCTCTACATACATCTGTCCTACCAGTTCGCCCAGCAGACCGTTGACAGAATTAACGGCACGCTTCCAGCGAGGCTGGTTTACCTGACGGCCAGACAGCACCTTTCCGTAGAAATCGAAACGGGCAGCGATAAAATCATCGCTCAGACAGCTGGCAGCCGCATCAATCAGGTTATACTGCAAATAAGAAATATGCTTGGAAAGCGGCAGAGTGTTCATCAGGTTGGCTACCTCGGCAATCGGTTCCACCTGTTCCACATTCAGCTCATCCACCTGTGCGATACCCAGTCCTTTCAAGAAAGTATCCCAGTCGATGCCCGGAATCTGCTTCTTCAGTTCGGCGTATGTCATCTTGTGATAGTTGGCTTCCGGATCACGCAATTCCGTAGCGCTGCGAGAAACCTTGGCAATGGCTGTTTCAATTTCCATTACATCGTTCATCTTCTGCGTAGCTTCGGCTTCAGAGCATCCTACCAATGTGAAAAGCTTCGTGATGTATTTCTTATACTGTTCACGGATATTCGAAGTTACGCTGTCGGTATCGAGGTAATATTCCTTTTCACCCAGGTTGATACCTCCCTGACCCATCTGGAAGATGTTCAGGCTGCTGTTCTTCGGGTCGGCATACACATAATTGCTGAAATAGGTACCGATTCCCTGCATGCTGAGCTCCGTCATCATCGGGATGATTTCGCTCTTGTCTTTCATGGCAGCAATCTTTTCCAACTGTGCCTTGATAGGTTCATACCCCTGCTTGTTCAGTGTTACACTGTCCATGGCCAGGTTGTAGAGGTCACCGATTTTCTGAGCGGCAGTTCCGGCTTCGCTCTTCTGGGCAGCCAGTCCTTCTATCAGTTCACGAATCTGTTTCTGGTTGTCTTCGGCCAGCAGGTCGAAAGTACCGAAACGGGAATATTCAGCAGTCAGCGGATGCTTTTCGTTCCATCCGCCACAAGCATACTGGAAAAAGTCCTGACCGGCAGATACGGTAGTATCCATGTTGGTCAGGTCAATGCCTGAAGTACTCTTCACTTCCTTCTGGCTGGTACAACCGGTCATCGCAGTCAGTACCATGGCTGCAACGGCCATACATTGTTTTGTCTTCATTTTGATTTATATTAAAATAGTTCTATACTCATCAAGTTAACGAGGTTTCAGAAAAAGAGAACAAGAGAACAAGACCCAGTGTCCATCTTCATTATTCATTACTGCTGAAGTTCTTCCAGTTCCATCAGCATACTCTCCCACTCTTCCTCTGCCGCGGCAATCTCTTTCTTCAAGGCCTGATACTGCTCGTACAGTGAACGGTCGGAAGCTCCCTCGGGTGTAGCCATCCGGGTTTCCAGCTCGCCGACCTGTGCCTCCAACTCCCCGATACGTTCTTCACAGGCAGCCACCTGCTTCTCTAACTTACGGATTTTACGGTTCTGCTCTTTCTGAGCCTCGTATGAAAGCTTATTCTCGCTCACCGGAACCGGTTCTTCTTTCGCCACAGGTGCAGACGACTGGGTCAGCTGCAGTTCCTGCAGGCTTTCCATTTTCTTCTTCTGCAGGAAATCGTAGATACCGCCGATATGTTCTTTCACGACCCCTCCGCCAAACTCGTATACCTTGGTAACCAGTCCGTCCAGGAACTCACGGTCGTGCGATACGACAATCACCGTTCCGTCGAAATCGCGGATGGCATCCTTCAACACATCTTTCGAACGCATGTCCAGGTGATTGGTCGGCTCGTCCAGTATCAGCAGGTTCACCGGCTCCAGCAACAGACGAATCATGGCCAGACGGCTGCGTTCTCCTCCGGAAAGTACCTTCACCTTCTTGTCCGAAGCCTCGCCACCGAACATGAAGGCACCCAGGATATCGCGTATCTTGAGCCGGATATCGCCTTGCGCTACCCGGTCGATGGTATCGAACACCGTCAGATTCTCATCCAACAACTGGGCCTGGTTCTGTGCGAAATAACCGATCTGTACATTATGACCAATCACCAGTTTCCCCTCGAAAGGTATCTGGTCCATGATACATTTCACCAGCGTAGATTTTCCCTCGCCGTTCTTTCCGACAAAAGCGACCTTCTCTCCGCGGTGGATGGTCATATCCACATCGTGGAACACCACGTGCTCGCCATAAGCCTTCTTCACCCCCTCGCAGATAACGGGATAGTTACCCGAACGCATGGCAGGCGGAAATTTCAGACGAAGGGTGGAATGGTCCTCCTCATCAATCCGGATAGGAACAATCTTTTCCAACTGCTTGATGCGGCTCTGTACCTGTACGGCTTTGGTAGCCTTGTAACGGAAACGTTCGATGAAATCTTCGGTATCCTTGATTTCTTTCTGCTGGTTCTCGTAGGCACGGAGCTGCTGCTCGCGACGTTCCTTCCGCAGGACTACAAACTCATCATACGGAACTTTATAATCATAAATGTGTCCGCAGGAAATCTCAATGGTGCGGTTCGTAACATTATTGATAAAGGCGCGGTCGTGACTCACCAGTACGACAGCTCCCGGACTGACTTTCAGGAATCCTTCCAGCCACTGGATACTCTCGATATCGAGGTGGTTGGTCGGCTCGTCGAGCAGCAACACATCCGGACGGCGCAACAACAGCTTGGCCAGTTCGATACGCATACGCCAACCGCCACTGAACTCGGAAGTAGGACGGTCGAAGTCACTCCGTTCAAATCCCAGTCCGATGAGTGTCCGCTCTATTTCGGCACGGTAATTGGTACCTCCCATCATCAGGAAATGCTCGTTATCGTGCGTAAAGCGTTCGATCAGCTCCTGATAGCTCTCCGAATCATAATCGGTCCGGTCGGCCAGTTCCTGGTTCATCCGGTTGAGACGCTCCTGCATCTCGAAGATATGTTCAAATGCCATCTCGGCCTCTTCCATCACCGTACGGGAATCGCTCAGCACCATCACCTGAGGCAGATAGCCTACCGTAATGTTCCGCTGCACAGCTACCGTACCCTCGGTAGGGCGCTGTTCACCCGCCAGAATCTTCAGCATGGTAGACTTGCCGGCACCGTTTTTACCGACCAAGGCTATGCGGTCTTTCTTATTGATGACAAAAGAAACATCTTCAAACAAAGGTGTTACACCAAACTCAACTTTCAGTCCTTCTATGGAAATCATGCGCAATAACTTTTCAAAGTGCCGGCAAAGTTACCATTTTTTCAATAACCCTTACCACTCCGAAGGCTTAAAATATTACAACACGGATACCAAGTTGTTAACAAGCCCATAACCCAACGGACAATTCCTTAAACTATGTTATAGAACAGAATTTTTCCGGCTAAACATTTGCAGAGATAGAAGAAATCCGTACCTTTGCAATGTGTTTTTCATAGTATTAGATTTAAGGTTAACAAAGGTTGGAGTACAGCGGTACTCCTTTTTTTATGTCCGTACGTGAAAGAGAGACAGACAAGCGACATGACAAACTTCATCACATTTTAATTGTTGTTTACATAGCTTGCCAGATATATCAAACAACTATTTTTATCTGGTCAAAGCCAGACCTGCCTTTACCTAAAATTTTCAATGATTTTTCGAAAAGTGTGCGTTAATTCAAATAAAATCAGTACATTTGTGGCTAATATAATTTTTAATGCCAAAAACGTTTATATGAAGTTTCATTTACATTATGAAGCGCGTCGGACAAGTGAAAAGTCGGTAGGAATGCCATGCGCCATACAGCAAGCGACACGTTTGAATGCATTGCATGTGGGAAAATCTTCTTGCAATGCAAAGAGGACGGTGCGTCAAGTGAAACCGCGAGGTTCCATCTATCTCCAATCAGGACGTATGGTGTCAATGGATAGGATGAAAAAAATTATTCAAAATTTCTAATCGTGAAAATGCTGAATCCGCAACTTAAACCTCTATATGACAGATACTGTTCAGAGTTAAAACCTCTGATTGCTGAATATGAGTCACGGAATGAAAATTTCGTGACTCCTTTGCTTCATGACATTCCCGCAATGTTCGACAACATCGCATTGTACGAAAAGGCTTCAACGGCAGAGGAAAAGGAAGAATATATGATGGATGCGGAAAAATGCCTTGACTCGGCAATCGAAAATTTAAGAATCTGCCTTGTGGCAAGCATGATGGAAGATGTCAATCAATTCAAATCCCAATTTTCACGAGAAATTCTTGATACGCTTGACGATGGAAAATTTTGTGGTAAGTTTTTTCGTCTGGAAAAGGAGATCAGAACAGTCAAAAACACGGATTTACAAACCACTTACCGCAAACTCAAGGAAATGAAAAATATGATTGCCGAATGCCATGCGGGAACCTTGGCCACGGGTCTATTGTCGGACAACAAAGTCACCACGGTATTTAAGTGGCTTTTCACCATAGCTGTTGCTCTGATAATCAATCTTCTTATTTTTAAATGGCTGTAATTATGAGCAAGGAATCTGTCATCAACGAAATGTATAGGGATTTAATAATATCCTATTTGGAAATCAAGCCCATACTTTTTGACTTGTTTGTACGAAATGGCAACCAATATATCAATGCTGTCCTTAATGAAATGAGAGCGTTAAACGACCATATAGCAAGGTGTTATATAGACGGTATGTCAGCAGAAGCAGTTCACAAGGAATTGAATAAGGCGGAAGGACACTTGAAACGTTTGATTTACGATTGCTTCAAACAGCTTAATATCTTATTCTTCGACTATGTCAACGAGTATGAAGCCAATCATTTCGGAAAGCATTGGTTACATGTAAAGGATGGTGAATTTTGGAATGCCTATACCTCGCTGCGTTATGAAGTCGTTAAAAATGTAGAGGATGCCAAATTGCACGAGTCATTTGACGCGGACAAGGCTTTTGAAAGTTATCAAAACGCTTATGTTCTGCAAGGAAAAGTTTATGATTTATTGGAAACATATGACAGTGAACTTCGTCTATCATTCCAAAAAGTTCTTTGGACGAAAATAAATTCCTTAAAAGGCTGGATATTTTCTACCATTGCCTTAAGTGTTATACCTTCAGCACTTTGGGAAATCCCTTGGAGCAAAATAACAAGTTGGATAATCACGATTATTCATAATGGCATATATAGGTTAGGACAGCTTCTGATATCCTTATATCTACCAGAACCGTAAATTTACGGCCCGTTCTACTGCAGACGCAGTAGGTGATGTGGCTTTCATGCGGTTGGCTGAAATCTATCTGAATCTGGCTGAAGCACTGGCACGTTCAGGCAACGCTGAAGCACAGACAGTATTCAGTAAATTCCAACAGACCCGTGACCCACAGTATGTATCCAAAGGAAATACAGGTGAAGAACTGATAAAAGAAATCATGAACAGTCGCAGAGTAGAGCTTTGGGGGGAAGGATTCAGATTCTACGATTTGAAGCGTCTGCATGAACCTATCAAAAGAGGTTCCAATTTTATCATTACGTTCTGTTCTTTCCTGGAGAAAGATGCAGACGCACAAGGTTGGGTATGGGAAATACCCAAAGCGGAAACGGATTATAACTCTCTATGTACAAAGAACTATTAACAGAAAACAGAAAATAAAAAACTCTGTCCTTTCAATATTATCATCAGTTCCGAGCATAAAAAATCCTGATTCCGAATGGAATCAGGATTTTTTATATTTCCATTTCAGTATTCTGTTACGAAACAGGAACAACAGATGGATTTACTCTTCTGTATAACGGACAATAGTCTGAGCACGGTCCGGACCTACAGAAACAATCTTAATCGGAGTTTCCAGCTGTTCTTCCAGGAACGAGATATAAGCGTTGAATTCTTCAGGGAATTCATCTTCGCTGGTCATCTTCGTCATATCGGTCTTCCAACCCGGAAGTTCTACATAAACCGGTTCTACACCTTCGTTGATGTCAAACGGGAAATAATCGATTTCTTCACCGTTAACCTTATAGGCCACACAAGCCTTCACGGTATCGAATCCGTCCAAGACGTCGCTCTTCATCAGAATCAGTTTGGTAACTCCATTCAGCATGATGGCGTAACGCAACGCTACCAGGTCTACCCAACCACAACGGCGTTCACGACCGGTAACAGCACCGTATTCATGTCCTAAATCACGGATTGTCTTGCCGGTTTCGTCAAACAGTTCTGTCGGGAACGGTCCGGCACCGACACGAGTACAATAAGCTTTCATGATACCGAATACATCACCGATTTTATTCGGACCAAGTCCCAGACCTGTGCAGGCACCGGCACAGATAGTATTGGAAGAAGTCACGAACGGATAAGAACCGAAATCTACATCCAGCATGGTACCCTGAGCTCCTTCGCACAAGATACTCTTGCCTTCCTTCAACAGGTTGTTGACAGTATGTTCGCTGTCTACCAGGTGGAACTGACGCAGGTAATCGATACCTTCCATCCACTGTTTTTCCAGTTCTGTAATGTCATATTCATAGTTCAAGCTCTTCAGGATCTGTTCATGACGAGCTTTTGCAGCCGCATACTTCGCTTCAAAGTTATGCAGGATATCACCTACACGCAGACCGTTACGGCTTACTTTATCCGTATAAGTAGGACCGATACCCTTTCCGGTAGTACCTACCTTCGAAGCACCCTTAGCAGCTTCGTAAGCCGCATCCAGAATACGGTGAGTCGGCAAAATCAGGTGAGCCTTCTTGGAAATGTACAGACGTTCCTTCAAGGGATGACCGCTTGCTTCCAACGCTTCGGCTTCGGCTTTGAACAAAGACGGATCCAGCACAACACCGTTACCGATAATATTCACCTTATCTCCCTGGAAAATACCGGAAGGGATGGAACGCAGGACGTATTTCTGACCTTCAAACTCCAACGTATGACCCGCATTGGGACCTCCCTGAAAACGGGCAACAACATCATAATGCGGAGTCAGGACATCGACAACTTTACCTTTACCTTCGTCTCCCCACTGTAAACCTAACAAGACATCTACTTTCATGATTTCTTCTATTTTTATAGTTATTTACTCTTCTTTCGCCTTGCCCACGCACATTTGCTGCATAATCCATAGATATACAACGAATAATGTGACGCATGAAACCCTTTCAGCTTGGTTTGAGCGATGGCCTGCTTCAGGTTCTCGTCTTCAAATTCAGTCACTTTCCCGCAAGAAGTGCAAATCATGTGATGATGGGTTTCATTGTTGTATGAGCGTTCGTACTGCGATGTGTTACCAAACTGGTGCTTGATGACCAGTCCTGCATCAATCAGCAGAATGATGGTATTATATAAGGTAGCACGGCTGACACGGAACTTCTCCTTCTCGGCCATGTAGTTATACAGGCTATCGATGTCGAAATGACCTTTGATGGAATAGATAGTTTCGAGTATAGCATACCGTTCAGGCGTCTTTCGATGTCCGTTCTTCTGCAGATACTCTGTAAGAACCTGCTTTACCGTTTCTTTGATTGTATGCTCTTCCATCTGAAAAATTCCGTTCAGCCGTCAAAGATAATCTTTTTTATGTAATTTAGAAAAGTTACATGGAATATTCTATCGCATTTTTTATTTCCGCAGCCAAAGCATGCGCCTCAGCACGAGCGGATTTACCCAGCATAATCAACGGCTTGCTCAACTTGCGCATGTTCTGGCGCGACTGCTGACCGTATTTCTGCAAAGCCGTAGCCGCTGCCCGCTGTACGAACGAAGTATCTCCTTCCACTGCTGTCAGAGCCTGGTCCAGGAATTCCTCTTCGGAGCGTTCGTTCAGAACCATTCCCTGCATCAGCAGACGGGCCATCAGCAGGAAACCGCACAACTGGAAATATTCCCGTTCGTCGGCCATCCAGCAGAACACCACTTCCGATGCGTAAGGCAGACGCTGGAACAGGTTCATCACGGTATATTCGGCCAATTCGGGATAACGCATATCTTCTATCCAGATTTCAGCGATTTCCCGGTAAAAGGTATCGGCAGGCTGCAGCAGTCCGGCCATAATCTTACATTCACGGATATCTTCCTTCCACAACGCCTGCGCCAGTTCATGGTCGGGCTGATAGCCGGCAGCGATTTCCTTGATTCGGGGATACTCGATACCGAAATTCAGCTTATACCCCATTCCCTTGTCCCGCATGCTCTGAGAGATGACTCCGTTCATGTAAAGACGGAACTTGGCTTTTATTTCTTTGATGGTTTCATGTACGTCATTCATAGTTTTCCTGTTATAAGTTAGAATAATCACGGCTGTAACGCAACATCTGCTCGGTATAACCTTCGTCATACAAAACCGTTACGTCTGTTATCTCACCGTTCTCGTCCACCTGCGGTGTATAGACCGGATTGACAAAGCCTTTATAGGGAGCCAGATGCAAGGAACGGTAGCGTTCCAACACTTCAGCATGAAGCGCCGCATCCACTTTCACGGCATAGTTCTCAACCAAAGCACGGGCAGCCTCGAAATCGCCTTCACTCTTGATACGTTGGATTTCGGCCAGCAGCTGACCGAACAGTTCGCGCAGACGGACATAATCGTTGATGCGGACAAAAGTCTTTCCCGCTTTCTTCACCCATTCCACAACCTGTCCGTCACGTCCTTTTTCGAGTACCCAACGGGCTATCAGCTGACGGTTACGCATATGCGCTTCTTCAATCTGAGCCCCCGGTTCGATACGGACCAACTGGGTCATCAATCCGTTCATCATGTACGAATAATACTCAGCCTTGTAGGCCTCATTATCCGGAAGCAGTCCCAATTCCACCAGTTTGGCATCTGCCATGTAATACAGGCCGAACAGATCAGCCCGAGCCTCCTCGATGGTAGAACCGTAAGCTTTCAAGGCATCGGGGTCTACTCCCGGCAAGAGTTTCCCGGAACCGTGCCCCAGACACTCGTGCAAATCCGTATGAAGGTCGCTTGTCAGGTCTGCATAGTTATCCAGCAGTTCCTTTTCCGCTTCACTGTATACAAATTCTTCGCGGAATCCGTTTCCACGCGCGGCCTTGTTGTAAGCGTCGGTCAAATTTCCGATAGTTACCGATTTCGAACCATGAACACTCCGAATCCAGTTGGAATTAGGCAGATTGATACCGATGGCCGAACTCGGATAAAGGTCTCCGGCCAGCATCGCCGCGGTGATGACCTTGGCAGATACCCCTTTCACCCGTTCCTTCTTAAACGACGGATTCACCGGAGAATGGTCCTCAAACCATTGCGCATTGCTGCTGATAAGCTCGGTACGACGGGTAGCTTCCAGGTCTTTGAAATTGACAATCGATTCCCAACTGGCCTTCATTCCCAACGGATCGCCATAGCTTTCGATAAAGCCATTGACAAAGTCTACCCGCGAAGCTGTATCCTTCAGCCATTGGATAGAGTAGTCATCAAACAGTTTCAAGTCACCAGTCTGATAAAATGCTACCAGCAACCGGATAACCTGACGCTGGCTGTCATTCTCGGCCACTTCTTCTGCCCGATGCAGCCAACCGATAATTTTCTCGATGGCCTTTCCATACAAGCCTCCCACCTTCCAGACTTCTTCCTGAATCACACCGTCTTTTTTCACCAGACGGCTGTTCATGCCATACATCACCGGATGCTCGGCATCGCCCTGTGCTTTCTGTGCGGCATAGAATGCTTCGGCTTCCTGCTGGGTCACCCCCTCGTAATAATTGGCAGCCGAGGTTTCCACCAGGTCTTCCCCATCGTTCTGATTGACCCGCTTCGGCATCACCTCCGGATGGAAGATGACTGGAAACAGTTTGTCGCACATCGCTTCCACCGTTTCTCCGGATTCCAGCGGAAGCAGAGATACGTCGGTATGCAGAATCAGATTCTTCAGATATTCGGCCGAAAAACCGGGAACAAACTTATCACACCCGTAATGGTGATGGATTCCGTTCGAGAACCAGACCCGCTTCAGATAGACTTCCAGAGCCAGGAAAGGCCCTTCCGTACGGTCTCCTGTGAAATGTACATACAAGGTTTCCAGCAGACGACGAATCTGCAGATTATACTTTCCGTTCTGGTCGAACAGAATGTCTCTTCCCTGCAAGGCAGCCTCCGACAAGTAATACACCAGTTTCTTCTGCTGGAGGGTCAAGGAGTCGAATCCAGCCACCCGGTAGCGGAGTACCTGTAGATCGGCAAACTGGTCGACCACGTAATTGAATATATGTTCTTCTTTCCTCATTGTATATCTACTCTTTCAAAAACATCATAAAAAAACATGTCATCCAAACAAGTACCTGTTTGCCGCCAACCGTCAGTTCACGAATCAAAAACAGACCTACTTATTTGAATGACAATATAATAGATAGAACCATCAGCGGCTATCCCAACCCCATCCCTTTATTTTTCATTGCGTTTACGATAACCGTTGGGCGTTTCACCCATAATTTTATAAAATGCAGCATAAAAAGATTGACGATTCGCAAAACCTACCAATGCACTAATCTCTTCTACATTTTTTTCCGCGTACCGCTTGTCAACCAGCAAGTGCAACGCTTCCTTGATTCGATATTCATTCAACAGACACGAGTAATTCATCCCGAAGCGTGAGTTGATGACCGCCGACAAATAACGGGTGTTCGTCCGTAATTCCTTCGCCAAATCCTTGGCCGAATAATTAGGGTCCTTATACTTTTTCTGAATCACAATCAGATTCAGAATCTTATCATACAACTCATCGGCAAGTTCTGCACGAATCATGTCACGGTAAGCAGCTTTCTTTTCTTTTTTCTCACGCAAATTGTAGCGTGTCTTTACAGATGCCTGCTCTTGTCCTACTGCTGGTTTTTCATTTTCCATCATTTTCCTTTTGATTTTAGATTACGGATTATCAATAAATAGGTTTTACAAAAATCGGAGTTCTTTTTGTAATTAACAAAAGAATCGTCCTTATTTTTCCAAAATTCTCCCAATTTAACGATGTAACCAATTGTTCCATTTCTATAAACAAATAAACTTAAAACTACTATTAATACCAAAGAATCGTTATATTTGTTCAGTAATTTGAGATTTTTAAGAAAAATATATGCTGAAAACGTTAAAGTCCTACTTCGGTTACGACCAGTTCAGACCCCTACAAAAAGAAATCATTACAAGCATTTTAGCTAAAAAAGATACCCTCGTTCTGATGCCCACCGGAGGTGGAAAATCCATCTGTTACCAGTTGCCGGCTCTGATGATGGAAGGAACAGCTATTGTAGTCTCTCCATTGATTTCCCTGATGAAAGATCAAGTGGAATCTTTACAGGCAAACGGCATCATAGCCCGGGCACTGAACAGTACGAACGACGAAACGACCAATGCCAACGTACGCTTCGAATGCCGTCAAGGCAGAGTAAGACTCTTGTACATTTCCCCCGAACGGCTGATGTCCGAACTGAACTTTCTCCTGAAGGATATCCGGATTTCCCTCTTCGCCATCGACGAGGCTCATTGTATTTCACAATGGGGACACGATTTCCGCCCGGAATACACCCAACTGAAAATCCTCCGAGAACAGTTTCCTCAGGTACCGATCGTAGCCCTGACTGCCACAGCCGATAAAATTACACGACAGGACATCCTGAAACAGCTGGACATGAAAGACCCGCAGATATTCATTTCGTCTTTCGACCGCCCGAACCTGAGTCTGGAAGTCCGTCGGGGATACCAGCAGAAAGACAAGATACGTACCATCCTGAATTTCATCCGGAAACATCCGCAGGAAAGCGGCATCATCTACTGCATGAGCCGGAATACGACCGAAAAAGTGGCCGAAATGCTCAGCGACTACGGACTGAAAGTAGCGGTCTACCATGCCGGATTGAGTACTCCTGTCCGCGAAGCCGCACAGGATGATTTCATCAACGACCGTGTACAGATAGTCTGCGCCACCATCGCTTTCGGCATGGGAATCGACAAGTCGAATGTGCGGTGGGTCATCCACTACAACCTGCCTAAAAGCATCGAAAGCTTCTACCAGGAGATAGGCCGTGCCGGAAGAGACGGACTGCCCAGCGATACGCTGCTGTTCTACTCTTTCAGCGACATTATCCTGCTATCCAAATTTGCGGCCGACAGCAAACAGCAGGAAATCAATCTGGAGAAACTGAACCGGATGCAACAGTATGCCGAAACGGATATCTGCCGCCGGCGTATCCTGCTGAATTATTTCGGCGAAACGATGGACCATGACTGTGGCAACTGCGATGTCTGCCGGAATCCTCCCGAACGGTTCGACGGAACCATCATTGTACAGAAAGCACTGAGTGCCATCGCACGCACCAACCAACAGATAGGGACCCACACCCTGATTGATATCTTGAAAGGCTCAGCGTCGCAAGAAATCATCGAAAAAGGATACGACAAAGTCAAGACTTACGGCGCAGGTAGAGAAATACCTGCAAGAGACTGGCAGGACTACCTGTTACAGATACTCAATCTGGGGTATTTTGAAGTAGCTTATAATGAGAACAATCACCTGAAAATTACAGAAGCCGGGAAAAAGGTCCTTTTCGGACAAACGACCGCTCAACTTGTAACCATCAAACGGGAAGAAAAAGCTGCCAAAACAAGGAAAAGCGCCAAAAACCAGACAGCAGAACAAGTCCCACTTTTCGGACAGACCAGCACAGAAAATCAAGACGACAGGCTTTTCGAAGAACTCCGGCAACTGCGAAAGAAACTGGCAGACGCACAGGCTATTCCTCCTTACATCGTCTTGACAGACAAGACACTCCACCTGCTGGCTACCCTCAAACCGACCAGCATCGAAGCGTTCGGAGAAATCAGCGGTATCGGTGAATACAAGAAAGAAAAATACGGAAAAGATTTCATTACTGTTATCCGTAATGTACTGAAAGTCTGACTTACTTGCAGGCTTTCAGTTTTTCCTGCAGTTCGGTACGAGGTACCCCTAAGGCGATGGCCTGTTCGAAAGCTGTACGTGCCTCGGATTTCTTTCCCAATTCCAGGCAGATATTTCCTTTCATAAGGTAACTTTCTGTATCACGGTTTTCCAGCCGGATAGCCGCTTCTACATCCAGCAGAGCCAACTCCCACTGCTGCTGGTCGACCTCCATATTGGCACGCATTTTCAGCAGCGAAGCATCCTGAGGATAATCTGCAATCAACAGATTCAATGCATCCAGCGCACGGGTAATACGTCCTTCTTTTTCATCGAGCAAAACCAATCCCAGACGAGCAGCTTTATTCTTCAGGTCCTTATTCAAAATGACATTGTAATCGATACGGGCCTCGGCATACTGACGGCGCTGCATATAGATGTATGCCCGGAACAGACGGGCCTCCAGCTCTTCCGGAATCAGATCGATGACGTTGCAATAGTCCAGATAAGCCTTGTCCAGCAGTCCCTGTTCCATATAGAGGGCTGCCCGGTTCAGCAAAATAGCCGTAGCGTATGGCGTGATGTTCAATGCCAGCGAATACGATTCAATGGCCTCATCGGTCTTTCCCATCCGTTTTTGTACGGTACCCAGATTGGAAAACAACAAAGCGTTCCTCGGATTTTTCGGGTCCATCTTCAGTGCCTTCCGGAACAAGTCTTCAGCTTGCTGCAAACTGTCCTTCTGCGTACACTCCATAGCCTGTTCCACTACTTCCGTGTACGACTGGGCGCACAAGGTACTTGCCATCATTCCCAACCAAATGAATATATATACAAATTTCATATCGTCCTGTATCAATTTTTCGACAAAGGTAATGGAATAATGGTTTCCATCGTCCGAAGTACGGCTATATTAAAAACTTTTTGTATGTTTGAACATCCATTTCGATAAGGACTGGCCGGTACAGTATATCACACACTATAATACATTACCATCAGCCCTGCATCACTTAAAAGAACCAACCATGAAACAAGAAAAAGCCATTTTTGCCTGCGGGTGCTTCTGGGGTGCCCAACATCAGTTTGAACGTGCCCACGGTGTCCTCCGCTCAACGGTAGGCTACATCGGCGGCCATAAAGACTATCCTACCTATCCGGAAGTGAAATCGCATGCCACCGGACATGCAGAAGCTACCCTGGTAGAATTTGACGCAGAAGAAACCTCTTTCACAGAACTGTGCAAGCTTTTCTTCGAAATCCATGACCCGGCACAGACCGACGGTCAAGGCCCGGACATTGGCCCGCAGTACCGCAGTGAAATCTTCTACCTGGACGAAAACCAGAAACAGGAGGCACAGGCCGTAATTGACCTGCTACGCAGCAAGGGACATGAAGTAAATACCCGATTGACTCCCGCCTCTACCTTCTGGCCGGCAGAGGACTATCACCAACATTATTACGACAAGACCGGAGGAGAACCGTACTGCCACATTCGCATCCGGAAATTCTGACTCCGTACCTCTAAAAAACTGCCTCGCTCCCGAAGTACGGAAGGAGGCAGCTTTTACGAAATAGTCCCTAAGTGATATTTATGCTTTCTTGATGTAATCTACAATCCAGGCACCAACCTCTTTGGTACCGTACTTGGCACCGCCGGCTACCTGAATTTCCGGAGTACGTACACATTCATCCAACGAAGCATCTACCGCCTTGCGGATCAGTGCGCCTTCTTCCTTACAGTCGAAATACTCGAACAGCATGGCTACCGACAGAATCTGTGCCAACGGATTCGCAATATTCAAGCCTTTAGCCTGCGGCCATGAGCCATGTATCGGTTCGAATACCGGAGTACTTTCGCCGGTAGAAGCCGAAGGAAGCAATCCCATAGAACCGCTGATAACAGAACCCTCATCTGTCAGAATATCGCCGAACGTATTTTCCGTTACCATGACATCGAAGAAAGTCGGTTCCTGAATCATACGCATGGCAGCATTGTCTACATACATGTAGTCGGTCTGTACTTCCGGATACTTCGGAGCCATTTCCTGAGCAATCTGACGCCACAGACGGGAAGAAGCCAATACATTGGCCTTGTCGACTACGGTCAGGTGTTTGCGGCGTTTCATGGCATATTCGAAGCCCACCTTCAGAATGCGTTCAATTTCCGGACGGGTATACATGTTGGTATCGTATGCCTTGTCATTGTCCTGGTATTTTTCACCGAAATACATACCGCCGGTCAATTCGCGGATGCAGATGAAATCGGCACCTTCCACCAGTTCGCTACGCAAAGGAGACTTGTGCAACAGGCATTTGAATGTCTGTACCGGACGGATATTGGCAAACAGCCCCAGTTTCTTACGCATGGCCAGCAATCCCTGCTCCGGACGTACCTTGGCAGTCGGGTCATTGTCAAACTTCGGGTCACCTACAGCCGAAAACAATACCGCATCGGCATTCTTGCAGATTTCATAGGTCTTTTCCGGGAACGGATCGCCTACCTTATCGATGGCATCCGCGCCACAGAGCGCATATTCATACGATACTTTATGACCAAACTTCTCACAAACGGCAGTCATGACATCTACGCCCTGTACAGAGATTTCAGGACCGATACCATCGCCCGGTAATACTGCTATTTTAAATTCCATAATTAATTATTTGTTTTGTCTTCTATCATGTTCAACATTTTAATGGTAGCCTTGATGGCTGCTTCCGTCTGGTCGGCATCCAAGCCACGGGTACGGAACTCCCTATCCTCATGCCTCCAGGTAATGACGGTCTGCACAAGGGCATCGGTCCGTCCCCCTGGGGGAATAGTCACGGCATAATTGGTCAACATCGGGAACTTACGGTTGAGCGTAGTCTTGTAGATTTTCCGCAAGGCACGTACAAACGCATCGTACTGTCCGTTACCGGAAGAACTTTCCTCATAAATCTGACCATCTATCTCAATACTCAGCGTAGCCATCGGTTTCAAGCCTTTGGCCAGGGTAACGAAATAACTGAGCAGTTTCACCCGGTTGGCATCCCCCTCGTGCTTGAGCACATCCGAAATAATGTAAGGCAAATCCTCCTGAGTCACCAGTTCTTTCCGGTCCCCGAGTTCGATGATGCGTTCCGTCACCTTCTTCATGGCTTCTTCGTCCAGCTCCAGTCCCAGACTCTCCAGATTCTTCCGGATATTCGCCTTACCGCTGGTCTTACCCAACGCATATTCGCGTACACGACCGAAACGCTCGGGCAACAGGTCATTGCAGTACAGGTTATTCTTGTTGTCACCGTCGGCATGCACTCCCGCCACCTGGGTAAAGACACTCTCACCGACAATCGGTTTATTGGGTGGAATAGAGATACCTGAATACGATTCCACCACCCGGCTCACATCATTCAGACGACTCTCATCAATATTGGTAATGGCATGAAAATGATCTTTCAGAATAGCTTGCACACTGGCCAACGGAGCATTACCAGCCCGTTCACCCAATCCATTCAGTGTGGTATGAAGTCCCTTCACTCCACAAAGTACAGCTGCCAGTACATTACTTACAGCCAAGTCATAATCATTGTGCGCATGAAAATCGAAGTGCAGTTCCGGATAACGTTTCCGCATCTTCCGCATATATTCGATGACCTGCAACGGATTCAAGATACCGAGTGTATCAGGCAACATGAAACGTTTGATACCACTCTCCCGCAATCCGTCAATCAGGCCGAACACATATTCCGGAGAATCCTTGATACCGTTACTCCAGTCTTCCAGATAGACATTTACATCCATTCCCCGACTATGGGCATAACGGACAACTTCCAGGATATCGCGTACATGCGCATCGAGCGTCTTTTTCAGTTGACACCTGCAATGCTTCTCCGAACCCTTCGTCAGCAGGTTGATGACCCGACATCCGGCACTGTAAATCCAATCGACCGATACATTTCCGTCGACAAACCCCAGCACCTCTACCCGAGACAGGTAGTTCCGGCGTGCCGCCCACTCACAAATCATTCTGACTGCATTCAATTCACCGTCCGACACACGTGCCGAGGCTACTTCAATCCGGTCAACCTTCAGGTCTTCCAGCAGCAGGCGGGCTATCATCAACTTTTCACGGGGTACAAACGACACTCCATTGGTCTGTTCTCCATCGCGGAGTGTCGTATCCATGATTTCTATTTTCGGTCTTTCTTCCATGTTGAAAATCTCGCTATTGTTGGATTTATCCGCGTTCCTTCTCAAACGCTTCAATCTTATCTTTGTTCTGTACCAGGAAATCGATGTCGTCCAGTCCGTTCATCAGACAATGCTTCTTATAGGCATTGATTTCAAACTTCTCCGATTTTCCGGTTACCTTATTGGTTATGGTCTGTTCCGGCAGATTGACTTCCACCTCGGTTTTCGGATCAGCGTAAATCGAATCGAAGAGTTCTTTCAGGAACGGCTCACTGACAACTACCGGCAACACGAAATTGTTCAGTTCATTATTCTTATGGATGTCGGCAAAGAAACTTGAAACCACGACGCGGAATCCGTAACCGGCAATGGCCCAAGCCGCATGTTCACGGCTGGAACCGCTACCGAAATTCTTTCCGGCAACCAGTATCTGTCCGCTGTATGTCGGATTATTCAGGACGAACTCTTCGTTCAACGAACCGTCCGGTTTGTAACGCCAGTCACGGAACAGGTTATCGCCGAAGAATTTTTCATCGCGCGTGGTTGCCTTCAGGAAACGGGCCGGAATAATCTGGTCGGTATCTACATTTTCCAGCGGAAGAGGAATACAAGTGCTGGTGAGGATATTGAATTTCTGTTTCATAACTTTTCGTTTTTACATAAGTGTTCTTGGATCGGTGATGACACCAGTTACAGCAGCGGCAGCGGCAGTCAGCGGACTAGCCAACAGCGTACGTGAACCAGGACCTTGACGACCTTCAAAGTTTCGGTTGCTGGTAGAAACCGAATACTTGCCGGCCGGAATCTTGTCGTCGTTCATAGCCAGACAAGCGGAACAACCCGGCTGACGGATTTCGAATCCGGCTTCTTCCAGAATCTTGTCCAAACCTTCTTCACGGATCTGTTCGTCTACCATCCAAGAACCGGGAACCAGCCATGCGATAATGTGTTCGGCTTTCTTCCGTCCCTTCGCGATAGAAGCGAATGCACGGAAATCTTCGATACGTCCGTTGGTACAAGCGCCCAGGAACACATAATCCACCTGCTTACCCAACAAAGACTCTCCCGGCTGGAATCCCATGTAGTGCATGGATTTCTCGAACGAGCTCTTTTCTACTTCACTCATACCCTCGGTAGTAGGAATGTGATCGGTGATAGCCATGCCCATACCCGGATTGGTTCCGTAAGTAATCATCGGCTGGATATCGGCAGCATCATAACGGACTTCCTTATCGAACACTGCGTCGTCATCGCTCTTCAGGGTTTTCCAGTAAGCCACCGCCTTGTCCCATTCCGCTCCCTTCGGAGCATATTCACGTCCTTTGATGTACTCGAAAGTCACTTCGTCCGGAGCAATCATACCTCCACGGGCTCCCATTTCGATAGAAAGGTTACACAGGGTAAGACGTCCTTCCATAGTCAGACTACGGATAGCCTCGCCGGCATATTCCACAAAATAACCGGTAGCACCGCTGGTAGTCATCTTCGACATCATATAAAGAGCTACATCTTTCGCAGTCACTCCCTTGCCCAATTTCCCATCGATGGTGATACGCATGGTCTTCGGACGGGCCTGCAGGATACATTGGGAAGCCATTACCATCTCTACTTCCGAAGTCCCGATACCGAAGGCAACCGCTCCCATGGCACCGTGGGTAGACGTATGTGAGTCACCACAGACAATGGTCATTCCCGGCAATGTCAATCCTCTTTCCGGACCTACCACATGAATGATACCGTTCTTCTTGTTCATCATTCCGAAATGAGTCAGTCCGAAATCGGCGGCATTCTTTGCCAACGTATCGACCTGTGTCTTCGAAACCGGGTCTTCAATCGGTTTGTCCTGGTCGTGAGTCGGAGTATTATGGTCCGGCATACAATAGATACGTTCCGGACGGAAACACTTCAATCCTCGTGCACGCATTCCGGCAAAGGCCTGCGGACTGGTCACCTCATGGCAGTAGAGACGGTCGATGTACAACTGGGTAGGACCTTCTTCCACCTTCTGCACGACATGTGCATCCCATATCTTATCAAATAATGTGTTAGCCATTTTACGTTGATTTTATCTCGTTTATTGTTATTTCTTGAATTTATTGATACAATCGATGTAAGCTTCTACCGAGGCGGCGATGATATCCGTATTCGCACCGAAGCCGTAGTACATCTGTCCGTCGTATTCTACCTGCATGTGCACCTTACCTACATCATCACTGCCTTTGCTGATGGCCTGGATGGTAAACTCTTTCAAAGTCATCTGACGCTTGATAATCTGTTTCACCGCCTTGATAGCCGCATCCACCGGACCGTTTCCGGTAGCGGCAGATTCAAAGTGCTCGCCCGAAATGTTCAGTCCCAGACTGGCTACCGAACGGACACCGACTCCACTCGTAACCTGCAGGTATTCCAACTTGATATGATGGTTGACATTGCGGTCAGCGCCGGCCAATACCAGGATATCGTCATCTGTAATATCTTTCTTCTTGTCGGCCAACTTCAGGAAATCTTCGTAAACCTTATCCAGTTTTTCCTGTCCCATCTCTACTCCCAGGATATGCAGACGATGTTTCAAAGCGGCACGTCCGCTACGGGCAGTCAATACAATGGCGTTATCATCGATACCTACATCTTTCGGATTGATGATTTCGTAAGTCTGCACATTCTTCAAGACTCCGTCCTGATGAATACCCGAAGAATGAGCAAACGCGTTTCTACCCACAATCGCCTTGTTGGGTTGTACCGGCATGTTCATCAGGCTGGATACCATGCGGCTGGTCGGGTAAATCTTCTGGGTATTGATATTCGTATCGATATCAATGCTATGGTGACAACGGAGAATCATGGCCACTTCCTCCAACGCCGTATTTCCGGCACGTTCTCCGATTCCGTTGATAGTCACCTCTACCTGACGGGCACCGTTCAATACACCGCTGATGGTATTGGCAGTTGCCATTCCCAGGTCGTTGTGGCAATGGGTAGAAATGATAGCCTTATCTATACCATCGACGTGATCTATCAGGTACTTGATTTTTTCACCATACTCGACAGGAAGACAATAACCGGTAGTATCCGGAATATTGACCACTGTAGCACCTGCCTTGATAACAGCTTCCACTACACGAGCCAGGTATTCATTTTCTGTACGTCCGGCATCCTCAGCATAGAATTCTACATCATCTACATAACGGCGTGCATACTTTACTGCCGCAACCGCACGTTCGATAATTTCCTCACGGGTAGAATTGAACTTATACTTGATGTGTGAATCGGAAGTACCGATACCGGTATGGATACGTTTATGCTTGGCGAATTTCAGTGCCTCGGCAGCTACATCAATATCTTTCTGGACAGCACGGGTCAACGCACAGATGGTAGGCCATGTTACCGCCTTCGATATTTCTATCACCGAATTGAAATCGCCCGGACTAGATACCGGGAATCCTGCTTCAATCACATCTACTCCCAATGCCTCCAGCTGTTTGGCTACCTGAATCTTTTCAACGGTATTCAACTGGCATCCGGGTACCTGCTCACCATCACGAAGCGTGGTGTCGAAAATGAATAATCTATCACTCATAGGACTATTATTTTTTATTATCAATCATTATTCAAACAAAAAGCCTTTCGCACAGGGAAGTGAGAAAGGCTCAATATCATACAGTTTTTACAACTAACAGGCACGCGACTCACTTCCCACCGGGGTTCCCAGCAGATTAATCAGACCGCATAGCAAAATATGTAAAAACCAGTTGTTCATTTATATCTTCTATTATTTTTTATTGCGATGCAAAGGTATGCAATAATTTCTAACATCAAAATAAAAATGAAACTTTTTTATCGTCTTTAATTATAATTTATCACATCAAAAAGGAATAGTCCTAAATATTATCAATAAATATTGAAAGATACCGAGACTTATTCATCGGGTATGGACAGGCGTAATTCGTGCAAACAGGCACCAACTTCGGTCGTACTACCCACATGTTTACCCATATCATCCGACAATTTGACACATTCACGCCATTCCTGATTAACATTCATCTTACAACGGGAAAGTTTCATCACGATATTAGCAGGTGGAAATCCCGTATCGTTCGTCAGATTCGTTCCGATACCGAATGAACAACGGATTTTCCCTTTGCAATACTCGAATATCTGCAAAGCTTTTCCGAAATCAAGCGCATTACTGAAAATGATGGTCTTGGTAGTAGGGTCTATACCCAACTCCTTGTAGCGGTCAATCAAACGGTCGATGAATTCTATTTCATCTCCCGAATCACAACGTACGCCATCAAACAGTTTGGCCTGCTTCCGGCTGAAATTGCTCAAGAAAGAATCGGAAGTATAGGTATCCGACAAAGCTGTACCCAAATCTCCATCGTATACATTTACCCAGTTCTCCAAAGCCATGTAATTGGCATGCTTATATCCGAATTGAGCTCCGTGGAACATGAACCATTCATGCGGATGCGTACCCATCGGACGCATGTCATACTTCATGGCCAGATAACAATTGGAAGTACCTGTACAATAACGGGCATTTTCCTTCAAGTAGGCAACTACCAGTTTCTGTACATCGAAGGAAAAACGGCGACGGGTTCCGAATTCCGAAAAAGGCATCTGATGATCATTAGAGAGCTTTACCTTATCGGCCAACCGGAGCAATAAAGTCTCTTTATCAGGAATACGGTTCAAGAACTGATTCCGGATTTCGGAAACAATGGCCAATAAGGGCACTTCATAAAGTGTCACTTTATACAGATAATCGGTTACCCTCATCTGAAGATGACGGTGTTCGTCCAGACCAACCTCTATCTTATCAGGGTCAAAACGGAAAGACGAAAGCCATTCCCAGTACACTCTTGGCAAGAAACGACAATGTGAAGCCATATACTCCAGTTCTTCTGATGTCAGCTGCACCATAGACAGATTATGGATTTCGCTTTTCAAAGCCTCCAGAAAACCTTCTGTATACTCAGTATCATCTCTATCTATGAAAGTGAATGTACCCATCGCATAAGGGAACAGCTTGATATAAGCGTACGAGGTTGTAAACTTATATAAATCGGTATCCAAAATTGTTTTTATTACCATAATATTTCATTTTATACAGTAAATGCAAATATAAGGAAAGGAATCAAAAATACATGACTCATTGCTATTCAATGTAACAATACAATCAACATCTTAGGCAGATAACGAGGAAAGATTTTTCCAAGCATGCAGAAATATAGCCAATAAGGCAGAAGTGAAGTGTGTATTCATGCCATTGATATAGATTTATTGTCGATAAAGGTTTATACCTGCAAACATACACAAAATATCGTTCTTTACCGAACATGGAAGGAAAGGAATTCAGCGAAACAATGCACCGAACTCACCGGATGAAGCAGTTCGAACAAGATAAGCATTCCAAAATCCTCTCGGAAGCAGTGAAACGAAGGATAGACAAGCACAGCATCTCTTACAGAAGTGTTTCCGGGAACAGACTTCACGCCTTCACAAGCCAGGCAACAGCGTGGCACACAGGGCGTTTCCGGTGAAAGGGGATGTTTCACCG
>ERZ773133.897-NODE-897-length-38690-cov-12.159182_pt1 | contig 38690 bp, 24 predicted proteins | sample MGYA00580861_ERZ773133 | MGnify/ENA primary metagenome ERZ773133 (study PRJEB29015, sample SAMEA2737844) | human gut metagenome | biome: human gut; feature: human-associated habitat; material: faeces | place: China | collected 2012 ...
GCGCTTTTGGCTTAGCAGCTGCCGTGCCTCGCTCGCCGTATCGGCACTTAGAATTATGCGGTATTGCCTTAAAGTGTAACGGATGACTGCCCCTGTAGGCAAAGGAGTGTATTGTATTATGACCTGCCGCGTTCTGCGCATTGATGAACAGCTGTATGGCTGTGAGGAGCTGCCTGCCGGGCAGCCGGTGCTGTGTGATGTTCTGCTGGCCGATGCCGCCGGTACCCAGCGGGTGCTTCCCTACCCCGATGAAGCCCTGACTGCCCAGAACATCCAGGAGGGCGATACCGTTGCCCTGCTGCCGGACGGCACGCTGAAAAAACTAAGGTGTATCTGACACCCTAAGGTAAGCCCGCACTTTGCAAAAGATTCACCGTAACTTTACATCGGTATGGTTGCAGCCCGCAGCCAAATGGCCTATACTGAAATTAAGGGCAACACCGCACAATTCCCGCCTGACGGCTTAAGCACCGCTCCGGCGGCTGCGGCACTTAGAATTATGCGGTATTGCCTAAGAACCAACAGGAAAGTGTGGATCACGATGACCTACCATGACATCAAACACAATGCCGAAGTAAACGAGCTGCTGAAAAAGGGCAACCAGAATTTGGGACTTTTGGGCTTTACCGACCATTCGCAGGCGCACTGCATCCATGTGGCGGAAACCGCTGCGCATATCCTGAAAAAGTTTGACTACAGCGCCCATGATATTGAGCTTGCTAAAATTGCCGGGTACATGCACGATATCGGCAACGCCATCAACCGCACCCACCACGCGGAATACGGCGGCCTGCTGGCCAACGAGATTTTGAAGCAGTATGATTTGAGCGTTGCGGACCGCATTACCATTGTTTCGGCCATTTCCAACCATGACGAATCCACCGGCGGCGCGGTGGACCCCATTTCGGCTGCGCTGATTATTGGCGACAAAACTGATGTGCGCCGCAGCCGCGTGCGGGAAAAGCCCAAAGCCAGCTTTGATATCCACGACCGGGTCAACTATGCCGTAACGGACCAGACATTAAAGATCAACACCGACAAAAAGGTCATCTCGCTGAATCTGCAGATCGACACGGACATCTGCTCGATGTACGAATACTTCGAAATTTTCCTGAACCGCATGCTGATGTGCCGCGGCGCCGCTGACCTGCTGGGCGCCACCTTTAAGCTGACGGCCAACGGGGCGAAAGTGTTGTAAAATTATAATCCTGTATCAAAAAGCTCAGGCTGTTCCCTGTTGGGGGCAGCCTGAGTTTTTATACCATGGAAAATCATTCCGCCGTTTTACAGATTCAGCATATACGTTTCCATTTGCATCATCCTTACCGCCGCTCTTCATGATTCTGCCGGAACAAACGGCAATTCAATGTTTTCCTCGTCCACAGGCGGGGTTTGGGTTGCGCTGGGGGGCGGGGTTTCTGTCGGTTCCTTCGTGTTGTCCGCCGGTTCGCCGTCACCATTTTCTGCGGGCGCAGCACTGGCGGTGGGCTGACCGGCGGCGTTCAGCACCGGTGCTTTTTTCGTTGCGGGCTTCTGGGTCGGCTTGGGGGCAGTTGTCTGCTGCGGGACAGTAGTTGCCGTGGGCTGCAGTTCAGCCGTCGCGGCGGGCTGCGGCGTGGGCTCTGCCGGGACGGCATCATTCGTTTCCGCCTGCCGGGTCGGCTCCGGGGTTGGCTGAGTACCTGCCTGCGGCCGGTGCAGTGCAAAGGCAGCGGCAAGCACCACGGCAGCCACCACAACGGCCAGGACTATTTTTTTCTTCATTGCTGTTTTCCTTTTTATATTTAGGGGCGTTGCGGCATCAGCCTGCCACGCTGTAACGCTGTGCGGCGGTGGTCAGGTCATCCAGCGCGCGGAGCAGGTTCAGTAGCGGCAGCTGGCCTTCATCCACCGCTGCCAGCGCGCGGACCATATCGCCATAGCTGAACACCCCATAGCGCAGGGTGCACAGGTTTGCCCCGTTTTGCCGCATGGCAACCACCGGCATGGCATCCGCGCGGCGGAACGCAATGGCCGGTGTAACGACATAATATACCTTTTTTCCGTCAAAGCGGGTGTTGGTATCCACGGGCTGCAATTCGGTTTCGGGCTCACCCGCGTTCCAGGCAAAAGTAAAAGTGCATTCCGCGCCGTCCGGCACCATAAAATAGTGGCGGATCTGGATAACGGGCTCCAGCAGCAGGCTGCTGCCGTAATAATCATCGGTCTGGGTGCCGCTGCTTTCAAACTGGTAGCTGCCCCAGTTGGCCGTGGAGTTTGGCTCCGCGGTGCCGGCTAACGCATCGGTCCGGTAGCCAAAGTACAGCTGCGCTTTGCCGCCATACACCAGCAGGGTGCTGGCCAGCTCCTTTGCCTGTTGGGGATAATCGTGTTCCAGCAGGTAGTTCAGGTAATCCTTTACGGTGTAAGTATAAACCGGGCCATATTTACCGTTTACCACCATCCGGGCTTCAATATTATCCGTCAGCTGTTTGGCGGCCACCTGGCAAGGGAAAGCGGTGCAGCTTTTGCCGTTTACTTCCACCTGCTTTGCATCTGCCACTGCCACCTGTGTTACGGTGGAATCCGGCAGGGTAAACTGCATGGCGGCATCCTGCGGGGTATCTTCCGGCAGGGTAACGTAAAAATAAATTGTGACTGTCTCCCCCAGGCTCAGGCTGTAGCCTTCCAGATGCTCGCCGGTCTGGGCGGTTTCCGGGGTGGCGGGATCCTGCGGCGGCGGAGTTGGCACGGCAGGGTCAGGCCGGCCGGTTTCGGGGGTGCTCTGCGGCGGATCCGCCCAGGGGATATCCTCATCCATTTCGCTCACCTGCGTCTGGATGCTGGCCGTATTTTCCTCTGCCAGCGCGGCGGCAGGCAGCGCGGCACACAGCACCACCGCCGCCAGCAAAACCAGCAGGCGCTGGGGCCAGCTTTTTTGTTTTGTATGGTTCAAACTCAAGGTGTTTCCTTCCTGTTTTTTGTTTTATCTTCTCTTTTTTATCCCGCTAAAGGCATCATCCCTGGTTTTTGGCCAGCAGCGCTGCCCCAATCACCCCGGCGCGGTAGCCGAGGGTGCAGGTGGTAATGCGGGTGTGCTTTTGGGCGTAAGCATTGCCAAAAACCATTGGTCCCACCGCGGCGCGCAGGGGAGCCAGCAGGTTCTCCCCCTGGTTAGCCACCCCGCCGGACAGACCGATCACTTCCGGGAAGAAGATGTTAATCATGTTGGCAACGCCCACCGCAAGGTAATGAATGTACTGTTCCACCACGGCTTTGCCTGCGGCATCGCCCTGGGCGGCGGCATCAAAGGCGGTGCGGCCATTTACCCCGCCGCTTTGGGCGGCTATGCCATGCAGGGCGCTTTCGGGGTGGGCTGCCATGGCTTCTTTGGTCATGCGGATCAGGGCGGTGGCACTGGCCAGGCTTTCCAGGCAGCCGGGGCGGCCACAGGTGCAGCGCGGGGCATCCGGGGTGTCCAGAATCACCATGTGCCCCGGCTCCGCCGCTGCGCCGGTGTAACCGGTCAGCAGTTTGCCGCCCAGCACCACACCGCCGCCCACGCCGGTACCCAGCGTGATGATCACCGCGCTTTCGGCCCCTTTGGCGCAGCCCGCCAGTGCTTCGCCCAAAGCGGCGGCGTTGGCATCATTGGCAAGAGCAACCGGCAGGCCGGTTTTGGCGCGCAGATAATCCCCCATGGCAAAATCATGCCAGTCCAGATTGTTGGAGTAGCGCACGAGACCGCCATCCACCGTGCCAGGGCAGCCAACGCCAATGCCCGCTACCTGCTGGCCCTGTGCCAGCTGATTGCAGAGGGCTGCAATATCATCGCACACGGCCTTGGCCGGGCGCGGCAGTTTGGTGGGGGTGCTCGCTTCCTTCATAATAGCACCGTCTGCATCCACAAGCGCAGCTTTGATATTGGTTCCCCCAAGGTCCACACCCAGATAATACATGATTGCAGCCTCCTGTACATAACATTTTTTTCAGTGTAGCAGATTGCCCGCCCCGGCGCAAGAACTTGTAGACAAAAAAGCATCCAAAAGTAAACCCGGCACTACCCACTGCTCTTTGTCGGGTCGCGCCGGTTGGATTTTATTTTTTATTAGTGGCTGCTCATCCGTTCAGTTTGGCGTAACGCCTTCTATATTTTCATATGAATACCACAGCAATCGTACAACAATAGCACAACACAAGCAGGATTTAAGGCAAAGAGCTACAGGCAGTATGATGCGGGAATAATCAACCAGCAGGGTTCCGGCTGCTCCGGCGCGATGTGTGCATCGCGCCCTACAATCGGTCCAATGCCTTATCGCAGTATGTTAAGCATGTGACCATCATATTTTTTCAAAACCCCTTATCGAAAAAAACTGCCCGCACAACGGCTTATCATACCGTGTACGGGCAGTTGATTTATCATTATCTACTTTTCTCTCAGGTCTGGGTCGATAAACGCAACCCCACCTGGTACCCCAGCAGGGTGCGGGTTTCCACCGGCTGATGGCGGATGAGGGAAAGCAGCTGCTGTGCGGTACGGCGGCCCAGCTGTTCGGCATCAAAAGAGACCGCCGTGATCTGTGTCGTACACTCCTGCAGCGCTTCGTCGTCATACAGGGAGGCAAGGCGGATATCCTGCGGCACGCGCAGGTTCAGCTGTCTCAGGGTGCTCAAAGCCAGCAGGGCAACCTGGTCATCCATGCACAGGATGCAGTCCGCCCCACGCTGTACCGCGAGCTCCACAGCGCTGGTGCGTAGATCGTCGCTTTCCAGCTCCAAAAACAGCAGGCTCTCATCAATCTTGCAGCAGGCGCGGTCATGCGCCTGCTTATAGCCTTCCAGGCGGGACTGGTTGACGGTGTACAGCATGGATCCGCCCAGCAAAGCAATGCGGCGCAGGCCCTTCATCAGCAGCAGGCTGACCAGCTCGCGGCAGCCGCCCACCTGATCATGGTCCACCGAGATGACATCCTGGTCAGCCGGGCGGCCAATGGCAACAAAGGGGATGCCGCTTTTTTGCAGCATGGGGATCAGCGGATCACGCTCCAGCGTGCGGGCCAGAATCACGCCATCAATCTTGCGGTTGACCAGCAGACGCTGCATCGGGCTTGTTTCCTGCTCGCCCACCATCGTCATCAGCACATCATAATCATTGCGGGTGGCAATATCGTACACGGCGCTGACGGTTTTGCGCAAAAATGGTGCGGCAAGGTTGCCGAACTGGCGCGAGAACACCAGTGAGATATTATAAGACTGCTGGGTTACCAACCCGCGTGCCAGCATATTGGGCACATAGTTTTTCTCTTTGGCGTACTGGACCACGCGGGCGCGGGTCGCTTCGCTGACACGGCCATTGCCCGAAAGGGCACGGGATACCGTGGTCTTGGACACGCCAAGGTCTTCAGCCATCTGGCTGATGTCAATTTTTTTTCTCCTTCTGTCTGTTTACGGCGCGGCATGGGTTTACTCCTGTTAACGTTTGCTTCTATAAGATCTTCTTTCTGTCCTTGCCGGTTTTCCGCCCCACGGGCAGTTCCCAGGGTACTGTTCCAGAAACCAGTCCCCCACCCCGGCCATTCCCTACTTGGTTAATGGACTTAACATATTATACCACATTTTCCTGGATCATGGTAGCCCCCTGTGCAAAGAAAGCAAAGAACACGCTACCCCAATACGGGGTCATTATATCATTCCTGGCTCTGCTTTTCAACCGATTTCTGGCTCTGTTTCCGTTTTCCAGTGTGTTTTATAACCTGGTAAAGTTTTCTCATTTTGTCCGTATCCTGCTCAGTCATCGTACCTGCGCCAAATTGGGCGGCTTGGGCCAATGCCAGCAGAGCTTCGGCATCCTGGGGTTCAAGGGCGGGGACACAACTTTGCAAAAATGCGGCAAACTCCGGCGCATCGGATGGTGTATCCGGCGGCAGGCCGCGACGCACCAAAAGGCGGTAGATGCTGCCAAACACGGCCAGCACCCGCGCGTTGCAGCTGCCCCGGCCATACCCCATGGCATGGCGGCGGGCCAGCACCAGCAGCACCGCAGCAGCCAACAGGCAACCCCCCAGCAACGCCGCCAAAACCAGCCTGCTGCGGGGCACGATGGTGGCTGCGGGTTCGTTTGCGCTGCTCTCCCCTGCTGCGGGGGCGGTGTCTTGACCTTGAGTTTCGGGCAGCGGGTCGGTGCGCAGGTCGGCCTGTTGGGCACTGACCAGCACGCCGGGGGTCATCTCCATGGGGGTCCAGCCCTGGCCGGAAATGTACACCTCCGCCCAGGCGTGGGCGTTATCGTCCTGCAAAATGGCGTGCCAGCTGCCGTCCTCCTGTTGGGTAAACAGGCTTTGCGGCGCGGCATAGCCCACCACATAGCGCGCAGGCAGCCCGAACATGCGGAACATAACCACTGCCGCCGAAGCAAACTGCACACTGTACCCCTGTTTGGATTCCGTTAAAAAGTAACGGATGGGGTCGGCCCCCTCCGGCGGCTGGGGAGCGCTGGCGTTATACTGGTAGTTGGTGTTTAGATAGGCGCGGATGTAATCGCCAATGTCCGCAGCTTCGGTCAGCTTCTGGTCCTTTTTGGCTTCATCGCACAGGGCTTGCAGCTCGTCATAGCCGTCCGGCACGGCGGTGTAGCGGCTGGCGGCGTAAGCGGCATAGGATGCTTCCATCCGGTCCAGCACGCTGGGGTCGGCATCGGCGCGGGCTTCCAACTGGGTTTGGGCGGTATCCCGCGGGTAATACAGGAACACATCGTCCTGCGCGGTCTGGCCCGCGGCGGCGCCATCGCCCTGGATGGTGTAATAATCACCCCAGTAGGCGTTGTACGGTGCATAGGTGTACTGGGTATCGGCGTGGATGCGCTCCACCGTCAGCGTCTGGGGCTGGGCGGTGCCGTCATAGGCGGTGCGCAAAAACGGCAGGCTGGCAATGGTCAGCCGGGCATTATCCTCGGTTTTCCAGTTCATAGCGGCGCTGTCAAAGGCATCGGCATCAGGGGCCTGCCAGGTGGTGCCGTCATAACTGCCGCCGATAAATCCCCGCAGGTATACGGTTTCTTCGGGTTTGTCGCTGGCGGTCAGGGCCAGATCCGTCACTCCGCTGACCTGGATACCCCCGCCCTGGCTCAAGGCGCCATCCGCCACACCACCGGCAGCGGCTTCTACCTGAATGTTCAGCCTGCCGCCGCTGACCCGCGGCAGCCAGGTAATGGCGGTGCTCAGCGCGGCGGATTCCACCCGCTGGGCCGCGGGCTGCAGCCAGCCAAGGGGAACCCCCAGCGCCGGGCGCAGCAGCCACCAACAGGGCAGCGCCAGCGCAAGGCAAAGCCCGCCCGCCGCCAGCGCGGCAGACTTTTGGATGTTATAATGGCGGCAAAGGTTCTGGCGGTAGTTTTCGGTATCGCGCCTGCCCCACAAGGCCCGCCGCTGCACCGAGCAGGAAGCCGCCCACGCCCCCATCCAACCGGCCAACAGCAGCAGGCAGGCGGGCACAGCAGGCGCGGCCCCGGCCAGCGCCAGCAGCACAACAACGGGCAGCAGCATTAGATCCAGCAGCAGGGCATCCGCACGGCGCAGGGTCGCAGCGGCCAGCGCCCCGGTAACGGGCAGGGCGGCCAGCAGCAAAAACAGCCCCAGCTGCGCCGCACTGCCGCCCTGGGCCACCGGCAGCGCACTGCCAAGGCGGGCGTTCAGGTTTTGGGCAATGTTCCCGGCGCACTGCTGCGCCCCGGCCAAAAAGTTCCGCTGGCAGATGAACAACACCACAAGATACACAATCACCCCCGCCAGCAGCCCCCAGCGGCGCAGGGCTTGCGGCGCACGCAGGAACAGCGCCCACCCGGCGCAGAAAGCGGCTGCCGCGGGCCACACCCACAACGGCACCGCAATGCCGACCCCGGTGGAAAGCACCAGCAGCAAACCAAAGGTGAGCGCCAGCAGCAGCGCGGCATCTGCCGCCAGCCACAACGCGGGGTGCGCTGCGGGGCGCTGGGTGCTCACCAGCACACGGTCCACAAACTTCAGCCCACTGCCGGGGTCGGCAGCGCCGCGCCGGCTCAGGGCAGTACGTTCTTTTTTGCGCTTGGGCGGGTTTTTACGGTGCTTCGCCGCCTGTTGGGGAAAATCCCCCCATTCCTCCGCTCCGTCCAGGTCCCCACCGGGGGTCAGGGCAGCGCGCAGGGCGGTCAGCGGTTCGCGCACCATCAGGCGGTCCAGCTTGGCGCTCAGCTTCCAGTGTACCTGCTTGATGGTATCCCCGTCCCGGTACTCCCGCAGCTCATAGCTGCCGCCCAGGGCGGCGCGGGTGTCGGCTTCATCGCCGTCCGCATCGGGGGCGGTTTCCGCTTTGGCTTTGCCAGCCGCGGCAGCGGGCAGCACACAGATGCTCTGGCTTTGCACGGCAGCCGGGCATGCCGCGGTGAACACCCCCAGGTGATCCCGCAGGGTGATGCCCCGCACCGCAATGCTCCACACGCCGCTTTTGCCTGCGTTTAGGGTAATGCGCTGTTCGGCGCTCTCTCTGCCGCCCAACATGGCGGCGCAGCGCAGGGTGATCTGCCCCCCGCCCCATTCATCGGCGGCGTTCAGCAGCACCACAAGCGCAGGGATGGGCAACCGGCTGCGGTTGCGCAGCCGAACCGTCAGGGTAAAATCTTCACCCTGTATCACGGGTTTGTCCGGCACCAGCAGCTCTGCCGTTACCTGCCTGCGCAGATAGGCGGCGTCCAGCCGCAGCAGCACCAGAAGCACCAGCACAAACGCTAACAGGAACACCGCCAGCGGTGCCTGGGTGATGAGCGCCGCAGCCAGCAGCACCAAAAGCACCAGCGCCCGGCCCAGCTTACCTGCCATGGCGGTCAGCCTTTTCGGGGCGGGGGCGCGGCACGGTGCGCAGCAGGTCCTGCATTACGCTGTCCACCGTTTCGCCGCCTGCGCGGGCCTGGTCGTTCAGCACCAGGCGGTGGCGGGCAACCGCATCAAACACAGCGGTCACATCCTGCGGGGCAACAAAATCCCGCCCCGCCAGGTACGCCGCCGCGCGCGTCATGCTGGCCAGCGCCAGGGTGGCACGGGGGCTTAACCCCACGGCCAGGCGCGGGTCCTTGCGGCTGGCCTGGGCCAGCGCCACAATGTAGCGGTACATCAGCTCATGCACAAATACCGTGCTGACCTCCTGCTGCATGGCAAGCAGATCCGCCTGACCGGCAACGGGGCGCACACGGTCCAGCAGGCGGCCTTTGCTCTGCCCGGCCAAAATTGCCAGCTCCGCTTCTTCATCGGGGTAGCCCATTACGGCGCAGACCATGAAACGGTCCAGCTGAGACTGCGGCAGCATCTGCGTGCCGGCGGCGCCGATGGGGTTCTGGGTTGCAATTACGGTAAAGGGTGCGGGCACCGGGCGGGTAACGCCGTCCACCGTCACCGTGCCTTCTTCCATCACTTCCAACAAAGCCGACTGCGTGCGGGAGGAGGTACGGTTGATCTCATCGCCCAAAAACAGGTTGCACATCACCGCACCGGCGTGGTACACAAACTTGCCGGTCTCTTTCTGGTAAACGGAAAATCCCACCAAATCGGACGGCAGAACATCCGGCGTAAACTGCACACGGCTTTCTTTCAGGTCCAGCGCGCGGGCAAAGGCCAGCGCCAGCGTGGTTTTGCCCACGCCGGGAATATCCTCAATCAGCACATGGCCGCCCGCCAGCATGGCCATCCAGATGGTGTTTACCGTTTGCTGTTTGCCCTGCACGGCCTTGTTTACTTCGGCCGTAACGGCGGCGGCCTGCTGTGTGTACTGCATGGTTAATCCTCCCGGTGTTTTTTCCATATCACCATAATGCCAACGGCGGCGGCAATAACCACCAGCCCGGCCCACAGTGCGTTGTTTTCCAGCCAGATCATGGTATTGGAGATTGCGCTCCCCTCGGATTCCGCGCTGCCCTCCCCCGGCAATGGGGTCAGGGCCTGGGGGGCCACTTCGGCAATGGAGCTGCCGCCGGCATCCTCCACGGTCACCTGGCGCGGCGTTTCGTCCCAGGTAGCGGCGCTTTCCTGCAAATCCTCCTCTTTGGTGGTGTCCGCAGCGGCGGTGTCGTGCTCCGCAATTACCAGGTAGCGCTGGCTGTTGCGGGTGTAGGGGTGGCAGGTGGAAAGGGTCAGCAGGTCCCGCCCCGGCTGGATCAGCACGGCGTTGATATCGCTGGGGTCAATAATTTTCAGCTCGCTCACGCGGTAAATCAGCGTTTCCCACGGGGTGGTCAGCTGGATCTTGTCCCCCACCTGGATCTGCTGCACGTTGCGCAGCATTTCCGCGCCATAATAGCCGCGGTGGGCGGCAATCACGGTGTTGGTGTTTTCGCCGCCCAGCGGCATCGAGGTCTGGCCCAGCAGCGCCGCACCTTTGGCCAGGTTTTCGCGGCTGGCGCCCAGGTAAACGGGCAGCTCCAGGTTCAGGCGCGGGATCCACAGCACAGCCAGCACATCATCGTCATAGCCATAGGCAGCAAGGTCCAACGGGGCTTCCTCGTAGGCGAACGGGTCGGTCAGGCCGCTTTGGCCTCCGGCATAAATTTCCGCGTTATAGTCCTGCATCGCGGCGTACAGTTCAGGGTAGGCGCGTTCCGGCTCCGGGGGTTCGGCTGTGGTTTTCTCCGCCGCGGGGGCGGTGGGCTGGGCTTCGGCGCGGGCCGCAAACTGCGCAGCGGTTTTGGCGTTGCGGGTGCTGGTCCACCACTGGGCGGCGGTGGGCTGTATCAACAGCGCCAGCCCCAGCAAAATGGCCAGCCAGGCCAGAATTTTAGCAATCAGCCGTCCCATTTAGTCATCCTCCTCGCGCTTTTTGCAGCGGTGCAGCAGCAAAAGCAGCAGCAGCGCTTCGCCGCCGATCACAATGCTGCCCGTTACCGCGATCCACGGCCAGGCATCCACCACGCGCTTGACCACCGTTCCGGTGCGCAGCGCCTGATACTGCACGGCCTGCGGGGTGTTGGTTTCTTCCTCTCCATTATAAGGGATGCGGGTGCCGCGCACAAGCATGCGGTGGGTGTTGATGGCATACGGCGTGCAGGTAACAAGGGTGCAGTAATCCTGCCCCGCGGTGATGTCCAGATCCTCGGTGTGCTCCGGTTCCACCACTTTGATTTGATCCACCTGGTACGCCAGCGTTTCATCCAGAATATGCAGGTAGAAACAGTCGCCCTCTTCCAGCTTGTCCAGGTCGGTGAACAGCACGGCTTCGGGCAGGCCGCGGTGGCCGGTCAGCACGCTGTGGGTGCTTTCGCCGCCAAGGGGGTAGCTGGAGCCTTCCAGATGGCCAACGCCCTTTTGCAGCACATCATCACTGGTGCCTTCGTAAATAGGCAGGTTGACGTCAATTTTCGGGATGGTGATATACCCCAGGCTTTCGCCCACATCCACAAGGTCCACATAGCTGGTGCCGGTATCCTCCGCTTCGCCTGCGGCATCGCGCTCCACGGCGCTGTCCAGCTGCTGGTTATAGCGGCGGGCGGCCTCCTTGGCGGCGTCCAGTTTTTCGGTATCCATGCTTTTTACGGTATCATCGTAATTTTGGATCGCTTCGCTGGCGTGGCGCTGCGCCACCGCGTTGCTGATAACCGGGTACGATGCCACCCCAATGCCGGACAGGATCATCAAGGCCGCAAAGCCGACTTTTAGTTTTGTTGTGGTATCCATAGCGTCACCGCGAACCTTTCCGTGAGAGGGTTGAAGTTGGGAACTGATGCAATTAGAAATTAGAAATTAGGAATTGGAAGTAGGCAAAAGAATAAATAATAAAGAATAATGAATAATTGTGGTGGACCGCGGCGCATTGCGCCGCTCAGGAGATATTGGGTTGGGGGTGGTTTTTAGGGTAGTGAATAACAATAAAATAATCTGTAGGGCCTTACGGCGTTGCACACCACAAAATTGTAATAAACCTCGCCCTGCATGTAGGGGGCGGCGTCCCCGACGCCCCGTTTGACGGGCCTAATAATTGCCGCCCATCCGCCCCGCGCAACAAACATAAAAACCATTTGTAGGGGCCGATGCTCGCCATCGGCCCGTTGGCGGGCCTTGCCATATTTATTTTTAGGTTCTGCACGGGGAACCACCACTCAGTCTGCGTTGCAGACAGCGCAAACATAAGGTGAGATATTGGCGCCCCTTGAGGGGAGCTGGACGCGGAGCGGCCTGAGGGGTGGTTCCCCGCCACAAGCCTGACGCCCGTGGGGTGGTTCCCCACGCAGGGCCTAAAAATCAGCCGAACAACGGCCATGTACACCCAAAAAAATTTATTCCCCAATAACCCACCATAGGGGGAGGGCCAAACCCGGCCCTCCCCCTGTGTATGATGGATTATCCCTCTATACCCTATTGGTGAATTGTAAAATTGTTTTGCCTTGCGGCGGGCGCATCAGGCGCGGTTTTTCTTTTTCAGGCTCAGCAGCACGCCAACACCGGCCACAACCAGCAGCACACCAATGCCGCTGAACAGCAGGGTGCCGAAACCACCGGTGGTGGGCAGGTCGAAGCCCTTGCGGTTGACAACGGTAATTGTATACTCCGTTTTACCACCTTCATCGCCACCGCTAAAAGTAGTGTTTTTCTTATCAACCGTATGCTTCAGCATGTTGCCGTTATCATCATAAATGTACGTCTTAACCCATTCCGTCTTTGCCTGAATGCTCAAGGTAACTTTGACAGGAGCTTTCAGCAGGTTATAACCAGAGGCAGTCTTGGTTTCAACCAGGTAATACTCACCGTTTGCCAGGCCGCCCTGTTCCACATAGCCATTAGCATCAGTTTTCAGCGGCTCTTTATTGACCTTGGTCCACTTTTTAGTGGGATCCAGGCCCAAAGCTTTTGCAGCATCGCCAGTTACAGTGCCGCTCTCATCTTCTTTGTACAGGTCAAACTCTACGTTCTCAAGTCCCTTTTGGGTATCGTCTGCAATTTTATTCACTTTTACTTTGAAAGTGTAAACAAAGGTACTATCATGGATTTCTTTCTTATCACCTTCCGTCGGGTTGCCGTCGCCGTCTACACCAATGTTGTTGCTATAAACGAGAGAAACGTCATTCCGGTTGCCTGCGCCCGTCTGGTCAGCAGTGCTCAGCAAAGTTGCAGTGTAGTTGATAATAATCTTTTGGCCGGCATACTCTGCCATGTCGGCAGGCTTAAATGTAATTTTAAATCCATTTTCAGGAACATCCTCGCCCTCGGTAGCGATGGTATATACGTCCGCACTCACAGCAGCACCATTGCATGTCAATGTCGCATCTTCATTATACTTCAAATGATTGGGCGTATCGCTTACGGTAAAGGTCGTCAGCTTGGTAATGTTCTCCGGAACCGTTACCGTGATCTGGTAAGGAACCTTGTCGCCAACGCTGTAGTCTGCTTCGGTCTTGGGCTCACCGTCTTTAATTACATTCTTTTCAACATCCGGACTTTCATTGATAACAGGAATAGAAACCCCTGCGGATTCTTTGTCCTTGTACTTGATTTTGCCTTCCTTGGTTACTTCGAATTCAATGGGAGTCTGGTCAATAATGTAGGTGTTATTTTCTTTAATCGACTGCTCGATAAAGCGATACTTGCCCTGAGACAGGCCGCTTACGGAAATTTCACCGTTTGTATCGGTTGTCAGATTGAACTCTTTGCCATCCTTATCACTGGCTGTTACAAGGTTCCACTTACCGTCAGTCTCATTCCACTTTTCCAGCGTGAAGGTTACACCACTGAGTTTGCTTGGCGTACCAGAGCCAACACGTCCGGTTTTAACAATCTTCACTTCGCCATAAGTTGTACCGTTTTTCGGATAAACATGGATATCGTACAGCCACTCGCTGGGATTGCTTGCTTTCGTCATAGGAACCGATACCAGGAACGGCTTCACCGGGCTTGTAACCTTATCCGGGGTATCGGTCTCAACAACTACATACAAACCAAGCGGGAGATCGGTAAAACTGGCAATGCCGTCTGCGCCAGTCGTTTTTGTAGCGACCGCAGCGGAATAGGTCTTACCGGATTTAATCGCATCCCCGGCTTCGTTCAGGTATGTATCGACTGTAACCTTTTCTTTGCCATTCGTACCGTCATAGTAATTTTGGAGCTCGGCACGGTCCATAACCTGATAAATGCTGAACGTTGCACCTGCCAACGGAGTAGGCTTTTCAGTTTTGCCATCAGTGGTGGTATTCGAAGGAAGATGCTTTTCGTCTCCTTGCTCGCCGGTTCCGGCCTCTCCATTTTTACCGTTCCACTCATACTTATGAATCGTAATGGAACCGGTATCCTGCGTCCAAACATCCTGTGGTGGCGTTGTCGCCGGTGTTTCACCGTTGTCCGCTGCCATTGCTGGCATGGCGCACAGGCTGAGGGCCAGGGCGGCGCTCAACAGGCCTGTGAGAAAACGTTTTGCTTTTTTCATTTCAGTACCTCTTCTCTTAAAAAAAGTCATCATCGGATGGGCGGCGGGGCCGCCCGGCTTAAGGGTTCTGCATCAGCACGGCGTGCAGTGCGGGGCGCTGCAGCGGGGAAACGCTGCCGCGCCGCCCGCACTGTGCCGTGAAGAAAAAAGGAGGAAAAACTGGGCCGCTTGCCCACTTGGCTTAAGGTGCATCTGAAACCAAAGGAAATAACGGATATTTCGCAGCCACAAGCAGGATGTAAGGCAAAGAGCCGCCGGAATCCTTTCCGGATTCCAAGGCTTCTTAGCGCAAAATCCGGCTGCGCTTATAGAAACAGGCGATATTTTCCGCTTTTCAGTTATACACCCCGGCTTATGGCTGCGCCCTGCCGTAAACGGGTGCGCACGGGCGGGCAGGCCCTGTATCCTGGGGGTTGCTGGGTTTCCGGGGGATGGTTAATGTCGCCGGCCCCCTTTCCTGTTGTAGCGGAATGTGAATATCAACAGCCCTGCCACCGCCAGCGGCATGCCGATCAGCAGCCACAGGCTTGGCGCGTCTGCACCCGTGTGGGGCAGCTCAGGCGTTTTACGGTTCAGAACGGTAAGGGTCAGGGTGTAGGTGTTGTCGGACTTCGTAAGCTCTTTGTCCGGAATTAACTGCCCATCAATATAACACTTGCCGTCTTGGGTAAATTTGATCTCAATTGGCTGTGCCAACAGGTTGTACCCCGGATGTGCCTTGGTTTCCGTCAGGCGGTATGTACCGGGTTCCAGATTTGTGAACGGGTTCGGGGTTATTTTGCCGTTGTCGTTCGTTGTACCGGTATAGGTAGTATCTACCCGCGTTTCTCCTTCGGTTGTTTCGACCAGCTTTTCCAGCTTGAACTCAACATCTTTCAAGAATACTTCTTTGTTATTTTCGCCATTTTCCGCGTCCTTCTTGATGATATCCAGTGCAAACTTCGGGTTCTGCAGCGTGTTGGTCAGCACAATCTTGCCGCTGCCGCCGGTGATGGTTCCATCGGGGGTTACTGTGGCTGGCGTTGTAGTTGCGCCGGTTTCGCTGTTCGTTTCGCTGTTTGGTGTTGCTTCAGCCTTTACCGTTACACCATACGTCTTGCCGCCAATCGTAATGGTTTCGCCTGCCGCATTAAAGTTGTCTTTATCGTCCACCGTACCTTCCACAATGCGGTATTGGTAATTCGTGTTGGGATTGTCAACCGAGCGCTGATCCAAACCGCTAAAGATTTGCTTCCAGCCATTATTATCATCGGGGGTAATGGTAACATAGGCTTTCGGGCCGTAGTTTACCGGTTTCCATTCTTTATCGTCTGTGCTGGTTGCCAGGCGGCGCTGGAGCTGGATGTAGATTTGTCCCGGCCGCTTCGCAGTGCTAAGATCGTCCTTACCATTTGCATCTTTCCAGAGCTTATCGAACTCAATGTTGATCAGTGTGCGCTTGGTGTTGGTAAAGATTGCGGTAACTTTCAGATTGTCCGTATTTTTGCTCTCCTCAATCTCGCCTTCCACCATGTTGTTGATCACTTGGGCTTTATTATTAGGCGGAACAGTTACGCTTTGCAGTTTGGCACCATCGTTGCTTCCGACTTCCTCGATGGTATAGCGGGTGCCAACGGGGATGCCGGTGATGGTCACGGTGTGGTCTGGGTATTTTACCGTATCGTTCATGTCGATCTCAACATTCTTTATGATATCCTTTTCTTCCAGACCAGCACCGCCAACATCACTAAAGGTAACTTTGAACTCGTAGGTTCCGGTCAAGTTTTCACCGTCTGCGGCCTTCTTTTGGATTTTCAGCCCGCCGGTTTTGACGGTGTTGACGTATTCTACCTTTAGCTTTGTCAGCGTGGAGTTATTTTCGTCCGGGTCCTTATAGGAGCGGAAGACGATGGTGTTTTTGTCAGGCTTCTTGCTATTCACCGTGTAGCCCGTATTGCTTACCTCTCCACCGACATAAACTTCCGTTCGGCCATCATCGGGGCCGCTTCCCTCCCGCCCGTCTAACGAAGGTATTGAACCAGGAAGACTTACGCTCTTACCTCCTTCCATCGAAGTAACCTTCTGCCCGTTCTCGTACACGGTCCATTTGGTGTCGTACAGGTTTTTGTTCAGTTCCTCATTGAGCGAAATGTAGCTGCCGCGGCGGAACTGGTCGCTGAAGGTAACGGTTTCTCCAGCTTCCAGAACAAAGCGTCCGTCCTCGTCCACCAACTGGGTGTCTGTGTCCTCGGTGGAGGTGTACTGTGCGTATTTGGCGTTTTCCAAATTACCGCTTTTGGCGGAGCCGTAATCCGGGATTTTCTCCTGATCGGTTGTAAAGCCGGTCATCTTACTTGGCACCGCTTTGGGAATGAAGGTAAAGTTCCTGAAATAGATGTTGCGGCTATAGTTATCGCCCACGCGGATGGTTGTAACATTGCCGCTAAATTTGCCCTTCTCTTTCATCTTGTGCAGGTCCAGCTTTACGGTGACCCATTGGTCTGGCTTCACTTCGACCGAGCCATACGTTGCGCCGTTAATGCCTGATGTGTCAAGGCTGCCTTTTTGGACGGCGGGGTTCTGATCATCCAGCAGTTCCAGATACAGGTTGTTGAGGGAAAGGTCACCTCCACCACCATCATTTGAACCAACGTAAACCTGGAACGTAAGGAAGCGCATGTTTTCGATATTGATGGGGTTTCCCAGCGTCAGGATGCCACGACGTTTCTCACGCGCTGCACTTTGCGTATCCGTATAGCGTGCGTACCAGTGAAGGACCTGTTCGGTATTTTGCCCGGTATCTTGCCCGGGATCTTGCCCGGAATCCGGCTTGGGATCTGGCCAGGGGTTTTTAACCAACTCGAAAATGTAGTCATCTTTCTTTCCTGGGGTTGCGGGTTCAATCATGTTACCAGTCGCAGTCAAATTCACCACTTCGGTATCGCTTGGATCCGGTTCAGCGGCATCTGTTTTTCCATAATGGGTTGCCTGGTTCTGGATGGTGAAGTTGAAGATTTTCTGCTTTTCAAAGCATTCTTTGAATTTCTGATCAGTAACGTTGGTCAGATCGACCTTTTTTTGAACCTGCAGCTCGTTATTATCCGGGAAGTTGAACGCCACCGCCATGTTGGACTCCCACATACCGCGTTCCATATAGTACATGGTAAGGGTGTGCTTTTGGCCTTTGTCGAATGTAAGAGTAGTGCCTTGCGCGTAGAAATTGATGACCTCTTTATTATCATTATCTTTATTATATGTTACGGTCTTGACAGCGCGTTTGACATTGTTTTCATCTTTATCTTTATCATCATCTTTATCTAACGTTCCGCCTTTTTTGACCCTACTGACATAGGCTGTTACACTATTTTTTTTCTTTCCATCTTCCTCTTTCTCGCCAAATTCCAGCAGGCCGGAAACCTCACCATGGGCGCCGCCAACGTCAAGCGCCAGCTTGCCATCAATGAATACCCAAACGTCATCGTCACCGGAGAAGAAGAACTTGATGCTGGTTTTTTCCTTTTTTCCATCTCCCTTGTCTGTTTCAACTTTGCCGTCATCCGTCAGGGTAAAATCCATCTGCAGCTTGGTGCCAAAGCCGTAATTGTAGGTAGAAAACACACCAGGGGTTGCTGTTTCATTGAACGGGAAGTAGCCATAAGGGTCTTTCGAGTTCGATGACGCACTCACATTCTTTGAAGACTCTCTTTTATCGGTCCTTTGGAGAAAATATTTTGAATCCGAATTTTGTCCCGAATCTTGTTTTAGATACAAGGTTGTATCCTTGCTGTCAAAGCACCAATAATCAACGTCCGTCTCATTATCAAAAAGATTTTTCACTTTAGTAAATGGGAACTTTACATTCTCATACACTTCACCAAGCTTTGCATTTTTACTATTCTTTCCTAAGAGGAATTCTTTGTTAAAGTGCGGTTCTACTGTTTCTCGTGTTGTTCCGTTTAACAACGGTGCTCCATCTGCTTTACCGGTGGATGTTGTATCCGCAACCAAACCCTGATAGGCATAGTATGTATGTTCATTTCCACTGGTATTATCCTCATTACGCTGAGCGTTATTGATTGCCATAAAACGATTAAACTTGTCGTTGTCGTCGTTGCTGTACCCAAACAAATTTAATGTACTAGCAATCTGGCTAAATTCAGCGGTGCCCGCAGGCTGGAAATGTCCGGTATAAATCGGGTATTGGGCACCTGCATCCTTATAATAATCGCTCAGCGCCTGATCAAATTCACGGAAGGGTACCCAGTTGCGGTGACTTACAGCAGGAGACTTTTGATCGTAACTACCACGGTTCTTGCCGTTCAGTTCGTAATCTGTATAATAGTCATACAGCGTACTGGTAACATATTTTGTGTTTGGTTCTTCCGTAAAATCAGCGGGTTTAATATCTACTACTTTAGTTTCAGGATTTTTCCACGCTTCGGCATCACGCAGGGTACCTTTTGGAGCCCAGTAGCCGCCACGCGTTCCCTTGCTATATACTGCATCGTCATTCGTATCCGCATAGAAGCACTGTTCCGTTTTCTCATAGTCTGTAGGGATGGTTACCCAATCTGTAGTTTCACCGCATTTTGTAGTGATTTCATTGCTATCCAACAGATACGAAGAGAATACAATTTGGTTATAGCCATCCGGCACATCTGCTGCATAGTAATCTGTGTCCTTAATCCGGCTCATTGGGCCGCCTATGCTATTTCCGTCTTCTCCTTCTAAGCGGTAGTAAACCGTACTTTGATTGGTTTTGGGGATTGAAAAGTTGCCGCCAGTATCATCCTTTCCTGTTGTTAGCAGCTTTGAAAAAGTAGCATCGTAATAGATAAGGACAGATTTTTCTATACCCCATCTTACGTTGTCTGCGTCAGTATAGATAAAGCAGTCACTTGTTTCACTGTACATAAAGGATTCTTTATCATCACTAACAGATTCGTTATAGAAGTTATAGAATTTGCTGGATTTTTCTTCACCGTCCTCAACCCATGTAAACCGAACATAAGAGCATGCCTCTTCTGGGATGGTAAAAGTAACGAATTCTTCCTTAGCAACAGGTTTAGCTTCTGAGCCATCATTAACCAATGTTAAGGTTCCCTTTTCATCAGAGATATAGAAATTTGCCTTTACGTTCGTCAAATTAGCTGTACTGCGGTTTTCGAACTTGATGGGTTTGTTTGCATAGTATGTATGATCCTTCAGGATGGGATTGTCTGTCCATTCACCATTATTAGTAGTTGGATCATACATTTTGTTGTTGTATTCGCTTATAGTAGGACCCAGGTTATTATTTAGCTTAATCTCTCCTTTCCACTCAGAACCATTGTATAACTGGAACTGTATTTCTAGAAATTTTTCTCCTCTTATATCTTTACAATTCTTAACGGCATAAATCTTATGTCCATTTGTTTCCCATCCAGTCCACTCCATTGGATGCGAATGCCACCCACCATTAAGAGAATTTGCATTAAACCTAATTTCATGGGAAGCTGAAACGGTCTCCCCATTAATCTTATCCGGAACGACAAAGTAAACCGTGAATCCTTCTGCCGCTTCCGGCTCACTAACTGCCTGCACGTCATCCACGCTTTTTGCGGCGTACATCTTCTGCGGCTGTTCGGTCGGTTCCGGGGTGGCGGTGGGGGTCACGGTGGGGGTCACGGTCGGCACAGGGGTGGCCGTTGCGGTGGCTGCCGGTTCCGGGGTCGGGGTAGGTTCTGCCGTGGGCTCCGGCGTTTCGGTCGGGGCGGGCTGCTCCGGCTCGGCGCTTTGTTCCGGTTCCGGGGTGGCGGCATCCGGCACCGGGGTGGCGGCGTTCTGCTCCGGCGGAACGGTATCCTCCCCGGAGGCCGTTCCCTGCTCATCCTCCAGCAGCTCTACTTCGCCAGGTGCGTCGGGCAGAGGATCCTCCTCGGCGTATACAGGCAGGGCCATTGCCATAACCAGGCAAGCGGTGACAAGCAGCGCTGTCAGCCGGCGCGCCCAACCTGTTGTGTTGTTTCCTGTTCTATTCAATCTGCTCACCCGCCTTTCGCGCTGGCTTGATGGAAGCACATTGTTCCACAGGGGATCCCTGTGGAACAGTAAAGGAAGCCAGCTTCTTTTACTTGCGCAACCGTTGCCATGTTGTTTTCAAAAAAAAACCGCATCGAGTTTTCTCATTGCGCATTTACTTTTTATTGTTAAAATATAGCACCTTTACACCAGAAAGGCAATACAATCCACGCAAATTCCTGTTTTTCAGCATTTTTACTGATTGCGCTTTCCTCCGATTATACAATATGTTCAAAGCCTTTGTATAATTTATTTCTAATTTTCTTTTTGGCAGCGGTCATTTTATATACTTTGACCGCGCGTTTTATGATCCTCTGCGCACGCAGAGCGCAACTTTGCAGCAAAATTCGCCTTTTTTGTTGCGTTTCCCTGTTTTTGCGCAATTATTTGTTTCGCATGCGCCTGTTTGCGGCGGGGCCTGGCGGCTGGGTGGGCGCCTTGTGGGAGGGATGGCAGGTTTGCGGCGCACGGTTCCCGTTTTTTTGCGGCGCGATGGGTACACCGCGCCCCTGCAAACGGTTTGCGGTGTTTGCGGCGGCGGGTGTGTGTTTGGTGGATTGCACGCCCGCCAACGGGACGCCGTTCTCCCTTTACAACGGGGTGCGGGTTTGCTGCAGATATGCCATTCGCTTTTTTGTCCCCCCTGCCCTGCCCCTGATTCCCGGTTCCCCCTTGCCGATCTCTATCTGCGCCAGCTCCTGAGGTGCATCTGAGAGCAACGAAAATAGCGGATCTTTCGCAAGCACAAAATCCGGCTGCGTTTGCTGAAACAGATGAGCTTTTTGACGTTTCAGATAGGACTAAGGTGTATCTGAAAAGTCGAAAATTTAGTCTATTTCTACAAACACAGCGGGATTTTGCGTTAAAGCGCCTTGGAATCCACAAAGAATTCCTGCGGCTCTCTGCCTTAAATCCTGCTTGTGTTTGCGAAATATCCGTCATTTTCTTTGTTTTCAGATACACCTCCAGCTCCCAGCTTTCAATCTATCCTGTGTAAACTGCAACCCCTCACGCGCCATTCTGTGCGGCACTTACCTTATTATAAAGGGGGTGCTACCCTGTGTGAATTTGCAACTGATCTATTTGAAGCAGCTGTGAGCTGTTGCAATTTTGCACAGGGTATTGCCCGCATTCTGTGCCGAACATTCCCGAAACGTGTTGGAAAAACGCACAGGATTGCCTTGTTTCCCTATGCCGCTTACCGTTGGAAAAACGCACAGGTTGCCCCCGGAACAGTTGCAATTTTACACAGGGTATTCCCGCTCCCCTGCCCCGCCGCGACCCACGTACCTGTTGGAAAACCACACAGGATAGGCCCGTTCCCCCCTGTTGCAATTTACACAGGTTTGGCTGTTTTTGGCTTATTTGCAACTTTACGCAGGTTGCTTTCCGCACAGGAAAATGGTGGTGGAATGCACAGGCTGCAGTTGGTTGAACACACAGGTTTGCGTTGTTAAATTACACAGGCTCTACCTATTACTAATATAGAACTAAACATCTAAGCTATAATAACAACCAGAGGTAAGCCGCGAGATGGGGGAGAACGGGAAAAAATTGGTGTTGCCATTCCATCAGGTTACAGAACCCTGAAACAGCAGGACAGAAAAGCACAATAAAACCCTGTGTAACCTGCACCCGGGCTGCAACCCCCACAGGATATATGGCAAACCACAACGCGGGTGTTGCATTTTGCACAGGGTAATGGCGGTGAAACCCTGTGTAAATTTGCAATTCTTGCGCTGGACAACAGGATGTGCTATAATGTTTAGCATGATGTGCGTGACCACCCGGGATACAGCAACCGATATAGGAGGCCCCTGCTTATGGCGGCAAGTAAACAGAAAAAAGATGATCCGTTTGTCGTTACGTTTGAAGAACGCGGGGACCAGACCATCGTTCGCAAATCCAATGACCTTGTACAGATGACGCGCAACAACCTGACGCTGAGCCAGCAGCGCCTGATGCTGCATATTTTTTCGATGATTAAGCCGGAGGATACGGACCTGCCCTCTTATGAGCTGAGCATTTATGATTTTATCAAGATGACCGGCATGGACCCGCACAGCGGGGCGCTGTACAAGCAGGTGCGCAAAAATATTGAGGAGCTGGCCAACGCGCCCATCCAGTGGATCAAGAATAACGGAACTTCTACGGTGGAAACATTCCGCTGGATCGATAAAGTGCGCATTGATGAGGGCCGCGCGCGCATGACCATCACGCTTGATCCGGTGCTGAAACCGCACCTGGTGCAGCTGAAAACTCTGTATACCACCATGGATGTGACCTACACCATGCTGATGCGGTCCACCTATTCCATCCGCATTTACGAGCTGTGCAAGAGCTACCAGAGCCTGTACCTGAAAAAGAAAGCGGCCGGGGAACCGCTGGTATGGAACCTGAGCATGCTGTATGAACAGCTTTCGTATACGGCCAACCGATGGTCGGATTTCCGCCGCCTGGCACTGGAAAAGGCAAAGGCGGAAATTAACGAAAAGACGGATATTATTTTTAATTACGATGTGTACGAAAAAAAAGGGCAGAAGGTTCTTTCGCTGGTGGTAACGATTGACCCGGTGGATGATGCCGCCGCACAGGCCAACCTGGACAGCATCAACAGCACAGTGCGCAAAAAGAGCAAAAAGAAGGGCCGCCCCACCGTGGCGATTGAAGATTCGCTGCTGGATGACCCCAGCGTGATCACCTTTGATTATGTTTCGGCACCGGAAACAACGATCCCCTATTCCTTTGGACGCCACCGCACCGAGCTGCGGGAGGAAATTGTTGTGAAAGCGCGCATGGATCAGCTGCGCGCGGAGATTACGCCCGAAGAGCTGCACGCGGTGGAAGTGATCATTGATGTGTTGGCAGATGCCTGCTGCACCATCCAGGCAGGCGATGGCGAGCAGGACGGCGGCAACAAAACGGTGTTTGGAAAGATGAATGCCATCATCCTGGATTGCGGCGGGCTGACCAGTTGGCTGGCCGGTGTGGCACCCCGCTATGCACAGGAGATCATTCCCCGGTCGCAGACGATGCGCAGCCCGGCGCGGTACCTGAACAAGGTGCTGCGCGAGGATATGGATAACTATCGCATTTATATTTTCCGCAAGGCAAAGCCGGCAGCAGAACCCAAAGAGGAGCTGTTGGAAGCGGAGTACCATGTGATGGACGAGCCGGTGCAGCAAACGCTGCCGGAGCCGGAGCCGCCCAAGGTAGAGCTGATTCCCGAAACGATTGTAAAACGGCAGGATATGCGAAAAGAGTTTGCAAAGTTTGTAGATGATGGATACCTGGAAAAGACGTTGACGAGCGGCCAGCGCGGCGCTTACCACGAAATTTACCGCCACCTGGCAGCGCGGTGCGTGCCATCGCCTTCCAGCCTGCGCAATGGGCTGAAAGACGAAATGCGGCTGCATTACCTGGCCTGCATGAATGAAGTGATTGAAAAGTATGGCAGCCTGACCCCATTGATGGAAGCTATGGCGCATGAACTGGACTTTGATGTGTTCTGGGCAAAGGCCGCCAAGGACCCCAACGTGAATAACCCGATGGGGCTGTTCTACCACATTATTGAAGAACGCGCACTGAACCCGATCGGCACCATAATGAACGACCAGGCACAACGGCAGAAGGGTGCCGCCAAGGAAAAAGGTGAAAAAGATAAGTGGCACAACGAAAGCTGGATGGATGCTTTTGAGGAAGATATCCCGGATGACAGCGAAGAGTAATTGAGATGAAGCGAAGCGGAACATCCGGGAGCGCTGTTATAATAAGGTAAGCAGCGGCTGGCAGATTGCTGGCCGCTGCTTTTTTGTTGGGGTGCAGCTGAGAAATGGAAATATCCGGCGTTTTTTGATTTCAGATAGACCTTGGGATAATAGGTGAGAATGAAGGTGCGTGAGCGGGAATGCCTGGATGAAGTGAAGAAGGATGGGAAGAAAAAGCGGCAGAGAAAAAGCGTGAACAGCAACGAAGAGATGCCGGCATAATATTCGTCAAAATATCCGTTGACACACGCGAAGCATATGATATAATAGAAACTATAACAGCAACGAAGAGATGCCGCACGGCATGGGGTGCCAGTTTTTGCAACCCGCGGTATTGCCTTAGATTAAGATACCGGCGTGCGGTACCGCAAAAAGAACCGAACAAAAGCCAAAGATTAACCGACAGCAACGAAGAGATGCCTACACAAAGGCGCTCGCAAGGAGGAAAACAATGGGATATTGTATCTCAGTCTGCATTGAAAAAGGCGGCGTGGGAAAAACCGTTACCGTCTGCAACCTGGCGGCGCTGATGGCGCAGGACGGCAAGCGGGTGCTTGTTGTGGATATGGATGCCCAGGGCAACTGTACCTATACCCTGACGGGCGCCCGTGTAACCGATAATACTTTTGACCGCGCTGGCGTGTATGATATGTTCCGTGCCTATGGCATCAGCGGCACGCAGAACTATATTTCCCGCACGCAGTTTGATAATATTGATATAATTCCGGCAAATGGCAACACCCCAATGGCGGCCAAGCAGCTGCAAATCCTGGAACAGTCCGAAAGCACCAGTATCAATATGTTTTTGGCCATGTGCCTGGCACAGGTTGCCGGCGAATACGACGTTATTTTGATTGATACCCCGCCGTCCCGCGATGTAATGGTGACCAACGCCCTGATGGCCAGTGACTTTGTGCTGATCCCCTGCGTGTGCGATGACTACAGCCGTGACAGTGTGTACCGCACTGTGGCCATGTGCCAGCAGTTGGAGCACGATGAGGGCGAAAAAATTGATGTTTTGGGCATTATCCTGACTATGGTGGAAAAAACTGCCCTGACCGAAGTGATCCGCAATGAACTGCGGGAAAGCCAGTTGGGCAGCAAGCTGTTTGCTGCCGAAATCCGTAAGGGACAGGCTGTAAAGGATAGCACCCGCCTTGGTGCGCCGGTTGTGCTATGTGCACGCAGCAGCAACCCGGCAAAGGATTATGCAAAGGTGTATGCCGAGCTGAAAGCGCGCGTTGAACAGGAGGCAGAGTGATGGCAAGCAAACTGGACCGACTGCAGAAGAAAGGCTTTAAAGTAAACGAAGCAGCGTTAAGTAAGATCGCGCGCGGCGACCAGGAGCCGGGCGGTGAATACAGCGAGATCAATATCAATGATATTGAAGAAAACCCGGATAATGCCCTTTACCGTGAGCTGGATACCGAGGAAGATATTGCGCTGCTGGCCGATGATATCCGCCGCGCGGGGCTGCTGCACAACCTGGTTGTGTTCCCTAAGACCGGTGTTGGCGGAAAATATGTGCTGCTTTCCGGCGAGCGCCGCCTGCGTGCGCTGCGCCTGTTGGTGGAGCAGGATAAACGCGAGCAGGAAGAAAAGCAGCTGCCCAACCGCATGAGTGAATGGCAGAAGGTGCAGTGCAAAGTGGTGCGCAACTTGACGGAAAACGAAAAAGTTGTGTATATTGACAGCGCAAACCTGCAAGTGCGCGGCGGCATCAGCAATGAACGTGTGATGCGCCAGGCGGCGGCGCGTTTTGTGGAAAACCTGCAGAAAGCACCGTATAACCTGAGCGCAGCGGAAGCAAAAAAAGCGCTGAAAGAGGTCAGCCCGCTGAATTCCCGCACGATTGATAAGGCGCTTTCGATTCAGAATGATCTCAACCCTGATCTGCGCCGCTTGCTGGATGAGGAATTCCTGAACCGAGCCGAGTGCGAAACCTATCTCCGCCTGACCCTGGAAGAACAGGCCCGTGCAGCCGCAATGTTTTTGAAAATCGCAGCCCTTGACCCACGCAGCCATGAGCGCCGCGCCATCAAGGACGCATTGACCACCGCCATGTTGGATGTGGCAGTGGAACGCCGCAGTATGCAGGAGCGCGAGAGCGTATTTGCAGCAGCGTTGCAAAATGCACAGGATGCAATCGGCCAGGCCAAGACGCAGGAAAACAAGGCGGCGGCAGTAGATAAAGACCACAACTTTATTTCGGCCAAGCTGCCTACCACGGCCCGCAAACTGCGTAAAATTGCAGCGGCAAAAAATATTGAAGCTAAGATCCGCAGTTATACGGCAGAGGACCGCAAAGCAATGTCGGACCAGATGCAGGAGCTGATTGCGGCAGCGCAGGAGCTGAAAGCACTGATTGATGCTGTGGAATAATCCAGATCCACGAAAGCAGCAAACAACAAAAATCCATGTAAATAGGAATACAGGAAGCCACAATATGAAACAGCGAATTGTCATCCGGCTGCACCTGGCTGTGCGGGCAGTGCTGCAAAGCGAAGCGGACTGGCGCGGCACGCGGCTGGGCACCCTGACATCGGAGCTGATCCATGAACAGGCTGCGAAAGCGCGCCTGTGCGGGGTGCAGAATTACGAGTTAAACCCCGTCAGCAGCCGCTATGTTCCTGTTACAAACGGGACAAAATATAAGCAGACCTCTGGCCTGGAGCAGATCTCCATCTATCTGAACGATGAGGATATGCAAACCCTGAAAGAGCTGGCATTGGCCAACGATAGTGTGCGTGTGATCAACGGCAGGCAGGCAATCACCTACCGATATGTTGTTCCCGGAATGCTGCTGAACGACCCGGTGTTTACGGGGCTGACAGAGCAGAACAGCACGGCAGGGTAAGCACTTCAAAATCTTGAATAAATCAAAGGCGGCACCGCGTTTTTTGAAAGACGCAGTGCCGTTTTGTATGCAAAGCAGCCTGAAAATACTACAAAACATAAACCTGTGCGAAATTACAACAAAACGGATAGAAGGTGAGAATAGGAAAAAAGGAGAAATATGTTGGAATTTTACACAGGTTTACAGAGCAAAACATGAGGAAAAGCGCGATGCAGCGTTTGCGAAATAAAGCGGATTTTGGGTGAATCAGGTGCGGGGAACCAAAAAAGAGGGGAAACCTGTGTAAATGGCAACAATCTGCAGGGTGAATTACCTTTTTATAATACGACAGGGATAGTAATACCCTGTGTAAAGATGCAACACTGTACGCTGCGAAAGGGAAGAGTTGCAATTTTACACAGGGTATTGGTTATTCTGTCAGGCGGAGTAGAAGGAAAACACTAAAAACAAAATGGCATATATGAGCCGTATTATACGATTTGGAATTAAAACAGCCGACCAAACGATGGGATTTGGCGGGATAGGGAGAAAGGCGAAAGTTGATAGGGAGAGAGCGAGGGCAGAGGTTGGCATGCTGCTTGATAGACAAAAACGTGGAAACGTGATGTGAAATGGCGGGAATACAACGCTATTTTTGTATTAAATTTATTAAATAATACAATTTGTATTTCTGTACAGAGAATCTCTTTGGAAACCAAGCGGGAATAATTCGACGATTTAAGCAATAGTAGATGGCCTGCAACTTGAGAAAGTATTGGCAACACCGCATAATTCCCGCCTTACGGCTTAAGCACCGCTCCGGCGGCTGCGGCAACGCAGATGCCGCACCTCGCTCGCCGTATCGGCACTTAGAATTATGCGGTATTGCCTATTACTTTCGCATCGGCGAAAGACAGTCAAGATAAATGCGGAATGGTTAGTACCAGGGAGAAAATGACTGCCGGATGCCGCGGAAATCAGGCAGCATAAAAACATGAATTTTTCAGATACACCCTAGAGGAAGCCTGTGGAATTCACCCTTCAAGCATTTGTGGTGACAGGTGTAAACAGCGCCCGGTCCTCTCCGCCGCTCCGCGGCATCTTCCCACCCCGCGGGGAACTGCCCTCAAGAGAAGCATCGTCTCCTGCAAATATTTTAGCGGGCACAACACAAACCAACAAGGTTCTCCGCGGCGGGAAGGGAAAATCCCGCCCCACAGGTTGTTTATGGGGTGGATGTGTGGGATATAATAATCCGCAGGGGAAAATTCCATCCTACCACCCTGCACAAAAATCCATCCCAGGCCATCATTCCAACCCACCAAAAATCCAGAATGTTCCCCCGTCCGAACCACCCACTCGCAAAATAAAAGCTACCCGCCGATCCTAATAAAACGCTCAACCCCCTATCCTAGGGTGTATCTGAAAAGGCGCCCCAAATACGCAAAAAGCTAACCATCATTCTGTGATTTTTGTCTTGCCCTTGGGGCAAAAGGGCTTTATACTGGTATACAAGTGGTAGTCTGCCCCAGTGTAAGGGCAGGCAAAAAGAACGGTTTTGCCCTGAACACGGATGGGGGGCTGCAAGATGTATAAACTGATTATTATTGATGATGAAGAGAAGATTGCCAGCGGAATGGCCCAGCTGTTCCCCTGGCAGAACATTGGGTTCGAGGTGGTGCAGGTGTTCACCAGCGCACGCAAAGCCCTGCAATATATTGCCGAAAACCCGGTGGATGTGGTGCTGACCGATATTGAAATGCCGGATATGAACGGCCTGGAGCTGAGCCATCGGCTGATGGAATACCCCAACATCCAGAAAATATTTTTCAGCAGCTACAGCAATTACGAATACTTCCGCGCGGCGCTGCAAAACGGCGTGGCGGATTACCTGATGAAACCGGTGGCCTACAGCGCCCTGTTGGAATGCTTTGAAAAGGTCAAAGCCCGGCTGGATGCCCGCAGCGCCGTGCAGGAAACCGCCCCCAAGGCCTATTACGACCAGATCGTGTACGATGTGCAGCAATACTTAAAAGATAATTACCGCACTGCCACGCTGGAAGAAGCCGCGGCCAAGGTTTCCTTGAGTCCGGCTTATCTTTCCCGCGTGTTCAAGGAAAAAAGCGGAACCAGCTTTTCGGAGCTGCTGCTCAAGACGCGGATGGAAAAAGCATGTGAGATGCTGGCGGATATCCACTATAAAAGCTACGATATTGCCTATTATGTCGGGTACGATAACCCCAAAAACTTCTCCCGTGCGTTCAAAGCGTATTATGGGCAGAGCCCATCGGAATACCGCAAATCCCGCCTGGATGGTGCCGCGCTATGAAGGGAATGAAGCGGAAGTTCTTTTTGAAGCGCATGTGGAACTTTGTGGTGGTCATGCTGATCCCGGCGCTGCTGCTGGTGGCCGTTACCACCTACATGACCTTTGTGACCCAGATGCACCGTATGACGCAGGACAATGAGCGCGGTATTGAGGCTGTGCGCTCCAACATCTCGCTGGTGCTGGATTCGGTCCTGGCGCAGAACAGCTACATGACCGGCATGACCCGCACCAACATGGTGCTGAACAAAGCTCTGAAAAGAGAAAGCCTTGCTTACACCGATGCCATCTACCTGCGCAGCCTGGTATCCTCACTGAACAGCATGACCAACGCGTATGATTACGTGGATTCGGTTCTGATCTATATGGATGGGTACGACCGTGCGCTGACGTCCAGCGGGCTGGTCAACCTTTCGACGGATGATTACAGCGGCTGGTACAGCGTGTATTCCTCTATGTCGGATGCTGAGCGCACCTGCATTGCCCCGGTGGTGGTGAACGCAGGCAAAGCCAGCGAGAGAAGGCAGCTGGTAGTGTGCGCCCGGATGATGACGATGGAAGGCTGTGTGGCCGTTACCCTGAACATCAGCCACTTGCAGGAAATAATTGCCGTGCTGCGCCCGTCCGATAACCAGCACCTGTACCTGGTTGACGGCAGCGGCCGCCTGCTGGCAAAGGCAGGGGACGCAGGCGAGACGGAAGAGCTGCAAAACCTGATGGGCAAAACGCTGAGCGGGGCAGGGAACACGGCGGAACAGGAGCACGAGTTCTGGATCAAGCTGGATGACCGGGACTGCCTGTTAAACTGGCAAAGCTACCAGAACCCGGATTTCTACATCGTATCTACCATTGACCGGGCCATGATCCTGGAAAACCTGGGCGAACGGTTGATGCCGCTGCTGCTGATGGCGGTTGTGGCGCTGTACGCCATTGTGTTTTTGGCATACGTCAACACCAAGCGCAGCTTTGACGAGATCAACCTGATGCTGCAGATGTTTGAGGATGCCGAGGCGGGCCGCACCATCCAGCGCCCCCAGCGCAAGGTAAATGATGAATATGACGTTATCATGAACAACATCCTGATGATGTTTTTGAACAACACCTACCTGAACATCCAGCTGAAAGAAAAGCAGTACCGCCAGCAGAACGCCGAGCTGACCGCCCTGCAGTTGCAGATCAACCCCCACTTTTTGTACAATACCCTGCAAACGCTGGATATGGAAGCCCGCAAGCTGAACGATGATGGGCGCATCAGCGCGGTGGTGGGGTATGTATCGGATATCCTAAAGTATTCGCTGACCAACCCGCAAAAGAGCGTCAGCCTGCGGGAAGAGCTGGACTACCTTAAAAAATATGTGGAAGTGCAGCACTACCGCTTTGGGGACCGCTTTATTATTTATTATGAAGTGGACGACGATGTGATGGACGCCGAGGTATTCCGCCTGATGCTGCAGCCCGTGGTAGAAAACAGCCTGCTGCACGCCCTGCGCGGCAACGAGCGCGGTTACATGAAGGTGCGCGCCCGCCGCATTGGCGATAAGGTGAACCTGCGTGTGATCGATAACGGCGACGGCATGACAAGGGAAGAGCTGGAAGCGCTGCGCAAACGCATTGCGGACCGCAACAGCCGCAGTATTGGGCTGACCAACCTGGACCGCCGCCTGCGCCTGCGCTACCCGGAAGAAACGGGGCTGCGCATCTGTTCCATAAAAAACCTTGGTACCAGCGTGTCGTTTTGCATCCCGTACAAAAAATATACCCCGGATGCCCCGCAAACGGGTAAAACAGAATAATAAAATGCCGGGCAGGTATCTTAAATTGCGCCAAAACGCAAGAGATGATACCTGCCCGGCGTTTTGTGTCAAATGATGAATCCTTTTAGCAAGCGTGAGTCCTTTTATAAATCTGCCAAACAAATTATAATAAAACCATGATAAGGCTCGACGAAAAGGGCCGATTTAGAAGGAGGAAAACAATATGAAAAAGCAACTTATGGCCGGTATGATGGCCGCCAGCATGGCATTGTCTCTGGCCGCATGCGGCGGCAGTGCTGCCAGCAGCGCAGCCTCGGCAGCCGACAGCACCAGCGGCGCTGCCTCTACCAGCACCGCAGCTTCCACTTCCAGCAATGAACAGGTGACTTTGCGCTTTGCCTGGTGGGGCGGCGATGAGCGCGCCAACGCCACCATGGAAGTCATCAACAAGTTCATGGAAGAAAACCCCAACATCAAGATCGAAGCCGAGTATGGCTCTTCTGACGGCTACCATGATAAGCTGGCAACCCAGCTGGCATCCGGCACCGCCGCCGACATCGTGCAGATTGACCCCGAAACGATGCCCGCTTTTGTTTCCACCGGCGATTACTTCCTGGATTACAAGGACTACGACTTTGATCTTTCCAACTTTGACCCCAACTACATTGGCCTGCGCGTGAATGGTAACTTTGACGGCAAGCAGCTGGGCCTGCCCACCGGCATTGCCGGCCCGGCACTGGTTGTGAACGAAGAGCTGGCTGAAAAGTACGGCATCGACTTCAACACCCAGTACACCTGGGATCAGTTCATTGAATGGGGCAAACAGGTCCATGAAGCAGACCCCGATACCTACCTGCTGTGCACCAACAAAGAGTATGTGACCAACCTGGTGTTCTTTACCTACATGAAGCAGCTGACCGGCAAGACCATCTTTGACGCTGACTCCAAAGCGTTCAATTATACCGAGGAAGATATCCAGAACTGCCTGGATCTCGTCAAGAGCCTGTACGACAACAATGTCTGCGCACCGGCTTCCTACTCTTCCGCTTACAGCAACGACGACCTGCAGTCTGACCCCAACTGGATCGCTGGCAAGTACGTCTGCACCTTCGCTTACATCTCCACCATCAATGTTATGACCGCCGCCAATGAGGGCGCAACCTATGGCACCGGCTACCTGCCCCTGCTGGACGGCGCTAAGGATAACGGCTGGGCTTGCAACTGCCCGCAGGTCCTGGCAGTTACCTCCACCTGCAAGGCTCCGGAAGCAGCCATGAAGTTCCTGGATTACTTCTTTAACAGCGATGACGCCGAAAGCACCCTGGCCTGCGTGCGCAGTGTTCCCCCGACGGAAAAGGCCCGTGAAATCTGCGAAAAAGACGGTACCCTGGACCCGAACATGATGACCGCCGCCAACATTGCCAGCGGTTACAGCGGCCTGACCAACGACAAGTACTCCTCCGCACCGGAATCCAAGCAGATCATTGCTGATACCATCGAGGCTGTCGGTTACGGCACCACCGACCCCGCAAGCGCTGCATCCGATATGTACAATCAGCTCTCCAACTACATCAGCGCCCAGTAAACCTCAGCGAACATCAAAAACGGGTGTCTCCCACCGAGGCATCCGTTTTATTAAAGTGTACGTGAAAAGTCGAAAATATAGTCTATTTCTACAAACACAGCCGGATTTGGCGTTAAAAAGCCTTGGAATCCACAAAGGATTCCTGCGGCTCTTTGCCTTAAATCCTGCTTGTGTTTGCGAAATATCCGTCATTTTCTTTGTTTTCAGCTACACCAGTAAAAAGGCGGATTTTTTCCAAAGAGGTGTGATCCTATGACAAAACAAACCAAAATCAAGCACTATACCAAGCGCGATTACGCGGCGTTTGCTTATCTGGCCCCGTGGATCATCGGTATGCTGATCCTGCAGCTGTACCCGTTTTTAAGCTCGCTGGTTTACTCGTTCTGCAACTACAAAATCACCGGTACCCCCAAGTTCTGCGGCCTGCAAAACTACATCCAGCTGTTTACCATGGACAATGAGTTCTGGAACTCTTTGAAAGTTACGCTGGTCTACACGCTGTACACCGTGCCCGGCAAACTGGTCATGGCTTTGGCTGTGGCAGTGTTCCTGAACCGCAACATCAAGGGCATCAACCTCATCCGTACTTTGTACTACATTCCGTCCCTGTTCGGCGGCAGCGTTGCTGTTGCTCTGCTGTGGAAGATCATGTTCATGGATAACGGCGTTATCAACGCCATCCTGACCACCCTGCACCTGCCCAACGTACAGTGGCTGGGCGACCCCAATCAAGCTCTGCGCACCATCTGCATGATGGAGATCTGGCAGTTTGGTTCTTCCATGGTCATGTTCCTGGCCGCGCTGAAAAACGTTCCGGCAGATTTGTACGAAGCTGCCGAGATTGACGGCGCAAGCAAGGTCAAGATGTTCTTCAGCATCACCGTTCCGCAAATCACCCCCATCATCTTCTTCAACCTTATCATGCAGACCATTCAGGCTTTGCAGAACTTCACCTCTGCCTTTGTCATCACCGATGGCGGCCCCATGAAGGCTACCTATGTGCTGGGCATGAAACTGTATAAGGAAGGCTTCTCCTACTTCAAGATGGGTTACGCCAGCGCCATTTCCTGGATCATCTTTATTGTGATCATGCTGATCACTCTGGTGCTGTTCGCAACCTCCAAGCGGTGGGTCTTCTATGGCGATGAAAGCTGAGAAAGGGCGCGTGAGCATTATGACAAAACAACAAAAAAAGACCCTGAACCTGGTGCTGACCTATCTGGTCATCATCCTGATTGGCTGCGTGCTGCTGTTCCCCATTGCATGGATGATTTCGGCCGCGTTCAAAACCAACGATGAAATTTTTGGCTCCATTGCACTGTTGCCCAAAAGCTTCAGATTCCAGAACTTTATTGACGGCTGGAAAAGCGCCGGTATTTATACCTATGCAACCTATTTCATCAACTCCTTTATCATGGTCATCCCCACCACGCTGCTGACCATCGCTTCCAGTGCGCTGGTTGCCTATGGCTTTGCACGGTTCAACTTCCCGTTCAAAAAGCAGCTGTTTGCCATCCTGTTCTCCACCCTGATGCTTCCCAACTCGGTCATCATCATCCCGCGTTACGTTCTGTTCAACAAGTTCGGCTGGGTCGATTCCTACATGCCATTCTGGGTGCCCGCCCTGCTGGCCTGCTACCCATTCTTCATCTATCAGCTCATCCAGTTCATGCGCGGCATCCCCCGCGATCTGGACGAATCCGCCTGCATTGATGGCTGTGGCAGCTTCCGCATCTTCTGGCAGATCCTGCTGCCGCTGATGAAGCCGGCCCTCTTCTCCGCTGGCCTGTTCCAGTTCCTGTGGACCTATAACGATTACTTCAACTCCTTGATCTTCATCAACTCGGTCAAAAAATACACCATCTCGCTGGCGCTGCGCCTTTCCGTTGACGCGGAAAGTGTTGTGGTGTGGGGCCGCGTTATGGCCATGGCCTGCGTGGCGGTTCTGCCGCTGGTTCTCCTCTTCTTTGCCGCACAGAAATATTTTGTGGAAGGCATTGCAACCTCCGGCCTGAAAGGCTGATTTTCGTTTTCCTCTTCTTAAAAATGTTTGTCCCTCCTAAAAATCATTGACCCGTTGCGGGCCGGCACTGCCCGGCCCGCATTTTTTGTTGAGGTATCATAATGAAACTGGATCTGAATTCCCAAACATTAAACGTCAGTTTTGCCTGCCGGATCGAGGATGCCTGGGTGCCGGTGCCGGAAACTGCCTGCACACAGTCCGGCTTTGACTGGACGCTGAACGGTGCGCATTACAGTGCGCAGTTCACCCCCGCTGGCGATACGCTGTGCTACACCCTGCAAATGGATGCGCCCAACCCCACCCAGCTGCGCATGTGGCTGGCTGTGCCGGGGCAGAGCGATTATTTCCATGTGATCCCCTGCAATATTTACGGCGATAACCACGCCGCGGAAGCCAAACCCGGCGAATTTCCATTGCTGACGAAGGACCACCACGAGGTGGCGTTCTGTGCGCCGCTGTGGGAATTCCGTGCGGACCGCGCCGCCATGCCGCTCGCCGCCCTCTGCTGGGACGGCGGAGTGGCCGCCGCTGCGGTGGAACCCTACAGCGAAAGCGAGGTCGGGATCATCCGCAACGGTGTGTTTGCCGCTTTGCCGGATGCGTTCGGCATCAGCCTGGGGTACACCAACGACCCCACCACCTTCAAAAACCGCTCCACCCCGGCGCCGTCCACCCGCAGCATGGCCTGCAAGGCGCAGACCAGCGGCAGGATCTACCTGCACAGCGGCCCGCGAACTGAGCTGCATGAGATCATCCGGCAGGAATACGCCCGCCACCAGGACCGCGCCGCCCCCCGCAATACCCTGCGCCAGGCCGTGCAGGGTATGCTGGACACCTTTGCCTACCAGAACTTTGATGCGGCGGCGGGGGAGTATACCAACCGCTGCTGCCGCCCGCCCAGGGAGACCGAGATGCGCCCCTGGCGGCTGGTGACGGAGATCGGCTGGACGGGTGGCGGCGTGCTGGCCTATCCGCTGGTGCTCTGCCGCGATGCCCTTGGCGCGGATGCCGAAGCGCCGCTGGCCGCGGCCATGAGTGGCGAACAGCTGTTTGACCGCATTGCCGATGCGTATAACGAAAATTCCGGCCTGCTGAACGACCTGATGGCCCCCAATGCCGCGGGCAGCCAGGTGAACGGCTGGTGGACCGGGTACGGCCTGGTCAAAGACTGCCACTGTGCCTATACAGTGGGCAGCGCCGTCCACTACCTGACCAAAACGATGGATTATCTGCACCAAAACGGCAAACCCTGCCCGGCTAAATGGATGGATGCAGCCCAAAAGGTGCTGCATACCGTCATGGATCTGCAGCGCGCAGACGGCGCTTTCGGCTATACTTACTCCACCCAGGAACGCAAAGTGCTGGATTGGAGCGGCTTTGCGGGCTGCTGGTTTGTCCCGGCGCTGGTTTACCTCTACCGCCTGACCGGCGAAGAGCGCTGCCTGCACTCCGCCGAAAAAGCGCTGGATTACTACCATACCTTTGTCAAGGACCTGAACTGTTACGGTACCCCCATGGACACCTGGAAAGCCGTGGATGAGGAGGGCAACCTGGCCTTCATGCGCGGCAGCCGCCTGCTGTATGAGCAGACCGGCAAGGCCGAATTCCTGCAATATATGAAAGACAGCGCCGGGTACGAGTTCCTGTGGCGCTATGGCTACAAGACCTACCCGGAGCACACCCCGCTGAACCAGGGGTGGTCCGCCTGCGGCGGCGCCGTTACCTCGGTTTCCAACCCGCATATCCACCCCATGGGGGTTATTATTGACACTGACCTGCGCTATCTGGCACGGGTGACGGGTGACGGCTATTACGCCAGCCGCGCGGCGGATTCTGCCGCCTGGATGCTGCAATGCCTGGAACTGTACCCCGCAGCCACCGGCTATGGCCGTTACGGCATTTTGTCGGAACGCTGGTGCCCCAGCGATGGGCTGGATGTGGAGCGCTTCAGTGATGGCAGACCGTTCAGCAGCTGGTTCAGCCACAATCTGTGGGCTTCCGCCTGCGTGCTGGAAGCTGCATGTGAGCTGCTGCTGGAAATCGAACACAAGAAAGGATAAAAGCAATGGACCGTTATGTGACCGATATCAAAAATGGCTGCTACCAGAACCCGGTGCTGCCCATGGATTTCAGTGACCCCGACGCCATCCGCGTGGGGGAGGACTATTACCTGATCTCTTCCAGCTTTACCTACCTGCCCGGCGTGCCGGTGCTGCACAGCAAGGATCTTGTCCACTGGGAGCGCATCGGCAACTGCGTGGAACGTCTGCCGTTTGACCGCTATGCCCAGCCAGCCCATGGCTGCGGCACCTGGGCCCCGGCGCTGCGCTACCATGCGGGCAGGTTCTATGCATTCATTCCCCTGCCGGACGAGGGCATTTTTTACACCGAAGCCACCGACCCCGCAGGTCCCTGGAGTGCGCTGCACTGCGTAAAATCCGCCAGCGGGTGGATCGATCCCTGCCCCCTGTGGGACGATGACGGCAGCGTGTATATGGCCCACGCCTTTGCCAAAAGCCGCTGCGGCATTAAGCACAAGATCCAGCTTTCCCGCCTGGATCCCGAAACGCTGGAAGTGGTGGAGGACGGCCCCATCGTGTTTGATGGCACCCTGAGCCAGCCCACCGCCGAAGGCCCCAAAATGTACAAGCGCAACGGCTGGTATTACATCTTTATCCCGGCAGGCGGTGTGGAATACGGCTGGCAGACCGTGCTGCGCGCCCGCAATGTGTACGGCCCGTATGAGGAAAAAATCGTCATGCACCAGGGGGCCAGCTCCATCAACGGCCCCCACCAGGGCGCGTGGGTCACAGCGCCGGACGGCAGCGATTGGTTCCTGCATTTCCAGGACCGGTTTGAACTGGGCCGCGTGGTACACCTGCAGCCTATGTGCTGGCACAGCGATTGGCCGTTCATCGGCCTGGAACAAAACGGCGATGGCATCGGCGAGCCGGTGACCGAGTGGGACTGCCCCAAAGGCGAAGCTGGTCCCGGCCTGCAAATAGGGGACAGCTTTACAAACGGCAAGCCCGGCCTGCAATGGCAATGGCAGGCCAACCCCCAGCCCGAAGCCTGGCTGCGCCCGGTGGCGGGGGATGCACTGCATCTGGTCTGCGGGGCCAGCGGAAGTTTGTGGCGGCAGCCCAATGTGCTCAGTCAGATGCTGCCTGCAGCGGATTTTACCGCAAACGTTACCCTTGGCCTGGCCGGGTGCGGCGCCGGAGCTAAAGTAGGGCTTAGCGTGATGGGGCAGAAATATTCCGCCATTGAGCTCTGCCGCACCGCGCAGGGCTGCACCGTGCGGTTGGTACAGGGCAGGGTGAAAGACCTTGCCTCCACCGGCGATGCAGAAGAAACGATCCTTGCCGAAAAAATGGTTGACACGGATGAAATAACCGTTACAATGAAAATAACGGCTGCCAAGCAGGTGCAGTATGCCCTGCTGGCAGCAGATGGCACCGCAGTGCCGCTGGGGGGAGCCCAACCCGTTGCCAAGGCAACCTGGACCGGCGCGCGCCTGGCCCTGTACGCCCGCGGCGGCACCAAAGGGGATGCTGCCTGCATCAAGCAGCTGAACATTACATTTTAGCCGGGCTTTTGGCGGCAGAACACCGCAGATGCCCGCGGCAAAAAGGAGAGCAAACTGGCAATGGCAAGTGTTACCATCCGGCTGAACAGCATTGGTGAAGTGAAAGAGTTTAACCGCATTGCGGCCACTGTGCCCGGAGATGTGGACCTGCATTCCGGGCGCTACTGCGTGGATGCAAAATCCATCATGGGTATTTTTGCCCTGAACCTGGCGCGCGAACTGACGGTGGACAGCCCAACCCTGAGCGAGGAAGAACTGCACAAAAAGTTTGCGGCCTTTTTGGCGGGTTAAGGCGTATCTGAAAACCAAGGGCAACACCGCACAATTCCCGCCTGACGGCTTAAGCACCGCTCCGGCGGCTG
>ERZ773133.899-NODE-899-length-38658-cov-7.738570_pt1 | contig 38658 bp, 34 predicted proteins | sample MGYA00580861_ERZ773133 | MGnify/ENA primary metagenome ERZ773133 (study PRJEB29015, sample SAMEA2737844) | human gut metagenome | biome: human gut; feature: human-associated habitat; material: faeces | place: China | collected 2012 ...
TTCTAGCCTATGTGTTCTTACGGTCAGCGCAGCATGTGCGCAGACCTACTGAATAATTACGAATTTTCTAACAGAAAAGGCGGTACAGAAAGAGAGGAATCATTCATGAAAAAAACACTTGCAATGCTCATGGCATGTGCCATGACCGCAGCGTCTCTGGCTGGATGCGCTCCCGCAGACAAGACTCAGACCACCGCTGCCACTGAAACTGCCGCACCGGAGACTTCCGCCGCAGAAACCACTGCTGAAGAGACCACAGCTGAGACAACTGCTAAAGCACCTTCCACCGAAGGCTCTTCTGACGAGGCCATTCTTCACATCGGTTCCTTAAAGGGGCCAACCACCATGGGTCTGGTATCCCTGATGGACAAGGCTTCTAAGGGCGAATCCGAAGGCTCTTACGACTTTACTATGGTAACTGACGCTTCTGAACTAGCTGCACAGATGGTATCCGGCGACCTGGACATCGCACTGGTTCCAGCTAACCTGGCAAGCATCCTGTATCAGAAGACCAAGCAGGGCGTAGAGGTGATTGATATCAACACCCTGGGCGTTCTCTACGTGGCTGCCGCTGATGATTCTATCCAGAGCATCGCTGATTTAAAGGGCAAAACCTTATATATGACCGGAAAAGGAACTACTCCGGATTATGTACTCCAGTATTTATTAAGTGCGAACGGTATGACTTCCGATGATCTGACCATCGAATATAAATCTGAGGCTGCTGAGGTAGCTGCTGTCTTAAAGGAACAGACAGATGCCATCGGCTTACTGCCACAGCCTTTCGTAACCGTCGCCATGGCACAGAACGAGAATCTGAAAATGGTCTTAAATCTTACAGAAGAATGGGAAAAGACACAGCCGGAAAATGGCAGCGCCCTGGTGACCGGCGTTACCGTATGCCGCAAGGACGTGCTCGAGGATCAGGCTGACGCAGTTGATACTTTCTTAAAAGAGCATGAAGCATCTGCCGCATTTGCCAATGCCAATGTAGAAGAAACCGCCCAGTTAGTGGCTGATGCCGGAATCATCGAGAAAGCTCCGATCGCCGCAAAAGCAATCCCTTACTGCAGCATCACTTACATTGATGGCACAGATATGCAGACCAAGGTATCCGGTTACTTAAGCGTACTGTTTGACCAGGACCCGTCCTCCATCGGCGGACAGCTTCCTGACGAAGGATTCTATTATATCCATGAATAATTGGAAAAAACTATCGATCATTCTTTTATGGCTTGGAATCTGGCAGATCACTGCCACATTCATCCATAATCCCATCATGCTTGTAGGGCCCATAGAGGCCCTGCAGACCCTGTGGGGGTTATTGCCCTCCGGTGATTTCTGGATCTCTATTTATCAATCATTTTTGCGGATCAGCATCGGATTTTTAACTGCATTTATGATTGGTCTGCTTCTTGGCAGCCTTGCATACCACATTCCCTTTGTGAAAGAGCTTCTGGAGCCTCCTATGCTCTTTTTCAAATCCGTTCCCGTGGCATCCTTTGTGATCCTCGCCCTGATCTGGGCCGGTTCCCGCAACCTTTCCATTTTCATTGCTTTTATCGTTGTTCTCCCGGTGATCTATGTCAATACCATCTCCGGACTGGAAAGCACCGATCAAAAGCTTCTGGAAATGGCAGCGATATTCCGGCTTCCACTTTGGAAAAGAGTTCGTTTCATCTATCTGCCGGCACTGGTTCCTTACCTTCTCAGTGCCTGCCGCACTGCGCTGGGCATGAGCTGGAAATCCGGTGTTGCCGCTGAGGTGATCGGTCTTCCGGATCATTCCATCGGAGAACGTCTGTATCTGTCTAAGATCTATCTGGAAACAGCTGATCTCTTTGCCTGGACACTGGTGATCATCACCATCAGTGCCTTATTTGAACGCATTGTGTTATATCTGATTTCCAGACTATGCCCGCCTTCCGCGGACACCTTACTGAAAGGAGAATCCTCCCGTGAAACTGCAGATCGATCATCTGTCTAAACATTTCGGAGACCTTACGGTTTTCGATCAGCTTTCCCTGACGATGGAAAGCGGAAACATCTACTGTCTGATGGCCCCATCCGGCAAAGGAAAAACCACCCTTTTCCGGATCCTCATGGGCTTTGAACATGCAGACAGCGGCCAGATCACAGGTCTGAACCACGCCCGCATCAGCGCAGTATTCCAGGAGGACCGCCTCTGTGAAGCATTTACCCCTCTGGATAATGTATACATGGCTGCAGCCCCGGCTTTCACGAAAGCCCAGATCCGCGAAGAGCTCCTGGCACTTCTTCCCGAAGATGCGCTAAACCGTCCCGTCTGCACCCTGAGCGGTGGACAAAAGCGCCGTACCGCCATCTGCCGCGCTCTCTGTGCACCCTTTGACCTGCTGATCATGGATGAACCATTTACCGGGCTGGATGAAGACACCAGGCTTGAAGTGATCCAATACATCAAAAAAAAGAGCGCCGGGAAGCTTACGCTCCTCAGCACTCATCAGCAATCCGATATCAACGCCCTCGGCGGTATCCTAATTCATCTGTAAACTGGTTACTGTACACGGAAACTGCGGCCCTGGTCAAAGTTTCAATTTCTGGTATCTTGCAATCTGATTTTGTATATGTTATAATGCCGTTAGGCAAGAAAAGATGTTACATGCCAATGATGGCAAAACGAAAGCCCCGAAGTCTGGCCACTTCGGGGCTTTCTTCTCATTTTATGTAGTTGAGCATTTACAGGCTAGTTACCGGCTATTTGTCGCCATCTAACCATTTGCTGATGTAGTGGCAAACTACACCAGCCATGACAGCAACAAGAAAAGATGTTATTGTATCCAATGATGACACCTCCTTCCTGTCACCAGTATCGGAGGCGGTAACATTGGCATTATAACATGGAAATCTGTTTAGTTGTACTTCTTTTATTTTTATTGCGATATCGCAACATCCAGTTCCTGGCGTGTTCAGGTCTTTGATCATTTTGAAGCTATGTTTGACAAAGACGGAAATCCTCACTTCCGCTTTCACAACCTTTGTCACTACTGTGCCGTTTTTCAACATGTCATTGGAATTCCAGACGCCTACTGCATGCAACGCAGAGGCTGGGGGCAACGATGGTATTTTAAAACAGATCTACCGTCATGTCACAGAAATTAAAGAAGATGCTATGAACCAGAAAGCAAATGACTACTTTTCGAGTTTATGCAACACGAACACCGAAAAGCCTTGATTTAAGCCATTTTATAACTGCGGGCAACAGGACTTGAACCTGCACGTCGGGGACACCAGAACCTAAATCTGGCGCGTCTGCCAATTCCGCCATGCCCGCAAAATCATTGCAGTTCGTACAGCGCATGAACTGTAATAACTTGATTATTATACCATATCTATGATAATTGTCAATCGTTCCTTTTCATGGTACACTAGAAGTACAATCCCAGAGCCCGGAGGTGTTTTCATGAAAATTTCCCAAACCAAAGATATCCGTACCGCTAACAGCTTAACGATCATACGCCATATTCTGGATAAAAAAGAGATTTCCAGAGCCCGCATTTCTGAGGACACAGGTCTGAACAAAGCTACGGTATCCACCATCGTTAAAGACTGGATGAATCTGAAGCTGGTAGAAGAAACCACCACCGGAGACTCTAACGGCGGACGCCGCCCGATCATTCTGACCTTATCTGAACATGCAGGATATTGCATCGCTGTCGATATGGGTGTCAGCCATGTCAATCTGATCCTCGCCAATATCAAAAATGAAATTGTGGCCAGAAACTCCTTTTCCATCCATGACACTGCGTTTTCCAATGTTTATGCCAGTCTCTGCTCTGCCATTGACCAATTAACCTCCCAGATGCCGCCTTCTACATACGGACTTTTGGGCATTAGTCTGGCTGTCCGCGGCATCATCGATCTGGATGGCGTGATCCGTTTTATTCCAAAGCTGGCCTGGCACAATGTAGATATCTGCTCCCTTTTGTCTGATCGTTATCAGGTTCCTGTACATATCGACAATGATGGAAACCTTGGTGCGTCTATGGAGTCAAGACTCCATCCTCAGTACGAAGAGTTAACCGTTCTCTCTATCTCCGATACCATCTCCTGCGGCTTGATCACACGAGGTTCCCTGGTACGCGGATATCTGGGATTTGCCAATGCAGTCGGTCACCACACCATCAATATCCACGAAACCCATCAGTGCTCCTGCGGAAAATATGGCTGTTGGGAACAGTACTGTTCTGATCAAAGCCTCATCGAAGGAACAAACCATCTCCGCGAAACACAGATCCATACGATTGAAGAATATATCGACCTGGTAAAACAACAGGATCCCGCAGCTTTAACTGTTTTAAGACATTTTATCAAAAACCTTGCGATCGGACTGTCTAATATCATCTTCTTCATGAACAGCGAGATGATCATTATGAATTCCAAGCTGCTGCGTGCATTTCCCTATCTTCTTCCGGAGATCATGAAGGCAACCGTTCTTCCGATCACGCATAGCCAGGAGATCCTGCTTTCTACCCTTGGTGATGAAGGCCCTATCCTTGGTGCATCGCGAAAAGCCATTGAAGAGTTTTTTGCTTTCTTAATTAGCAAATAACTGACACCAGTACTCATAACTGCCAGAGGTGAATGCGCCTACACCGATTCGGGAAAATCTGCCATTTAGTTATAGTATAACATTATTTTCCTGAAAGTACATGAATAATGATGTTTATAGAGCAAAAAAACCTGTTTTTCTGCTGAAAATATCAGAAAAACAGGTTTTTAATCTGTTAAATTTAAATTTTAAAAATTAGTTCCATTCCAGCCCCAGTCCTCTGAAGCCCGATAGCGGATATACATATCATCCTTTGCAATACCCAGATTTTCATTCAGTGCTTTTGTTACCATCTCGGTAATTTTCACAGAACCCTCTTTATCAATGGCTGATCCTAAGATATCAACCTCTACCATTGCAACTGGTTTTTCTCCCTGACCTCCAAAAAACATGGTACAGTCATCCTGAATGGATACTAACAGCCACTGTTCACTTTTACCCGGAAAACAGCTGATTGCCCGACCCAGAGCCTTTTTAATATTCTCTGCAGACTTCGTGTCTGTTTTCACATTTGTTTTAACCTGTATACACGGCATACTTTCTTACCTCCCGCATTTTAATCATACATAAGCTGATGACGGAAGTAGAAGAAATGATCGCTGTGGGTGTGAATGCTCAGCATCCGCGTATGCGGATGATCTGTAGAAGTAAATTCCTTGCCAAATTTTCCGATTGTCAACGCCTGTCCACCTACATAGATGCAGGAGTAATTGAAAAACAACTCATCCATCAGCTTCTGGGATACCAGATAATGCATATAAGATGGAGTCTCTACCAATACCTTATCCAGTCCAAATTTCTTCATGATGTAGAGTGCCACATGAGAATCCGGTGCTTTGTCACCTGTTGCGATCACGATCACTTTATCCGTATTGGCTTTCATCTCTGCGATCATCTCATCTGTTACTTCACTCTTATCCTTCACTGGTCCGATTATGATATAATCTTCTTCCATCTTCTCTCTGATCACTGGAATTCCTGCTGCGGAGGTACTGATCATAACCGGAACCTCTTTGGTCTTGAATAAAATGTGGTCAAATGGAATATCAGTAGCATCCAGAGAAGAAATGATATTCCACGGTACCGGCTGCATGCCTGCTGCAACTCTGGCGTCCTCAAGCTCCTGAGAGAATACGTGGCAGGTGTAGTCACGCTCTGCGCTCATGGTGCCAGCACCGATGATATCTCCATCTGATACGGCGCGCAGCATATTTAAAATCCACCAGTCAGAGTTTGCTCCATCCGGATCGTACTTGTTTAATTTTGCGATCAATGGTCCCTGTGGTGCATCGGTAAATGCAATTCTTCCATCAATAGAAGTTACCAGAGATGTGTATGTATATGGACGATCCTCGTGCAGCTTCTGGAATTTTAATTCTCCGTAAATCTCCTTCATCTGATCACAGGTGATGGTTTCTACCTCTGCCTGATCCAGAACCGGATTCCGGTAGATCGGTGTTACTTTTGTTTTCTCAATGTCAAACGGCATTTTAAATAAAGATGTTCCCATAGTATTCTTCCTCCTGGATTAGATCAGACTGCCGCCGCATACCTGCATGATCTCACCTGTGATAAATCCACTTTCTTCACTGGATAAGAATGCAATCGCATTTGTCATATCTTCAATCTTGCCCATTTTGTGAAGCGGATACAGGCTTGCGTAAGACTCTTCCAGTTCCTTTGGATCTGCTGCTTCCTGGAAACGCTGCTCGATCATTGGTGTACGGACCAGACCTGGCAAAATTGCGTTTACACGGATGCTTGGAGCATACTCCAGAGCCATGCACTTGGTTAACATAATCACGCCTGCCTTCGATGGGCAGTAACCGATACGCTCCGGAATCGGGCGAACACCTAAATCAGAAGCGATATTTACGATGGTGGAGCCTTCCTGCTTCTTTAACTCTGGAATTGCGCTGCGGCACATATTGTATACACCGCCTAAGTTAATCGAGATTTCTCTCATAAACGTATCATACTCGGTGTTATCCATAGAACCGATGAAAGTAACACCTGCACAGCAGACCAGCTTGTTGACACGGCCATATGTCTTAACAGCCTCTTCTACTACATGAAGCGCCTGCTCCGGTTTTGTCAGATCAGCTTGAACATAGATGGCTTTCTCATTCTGGATCTTCATGGCCGGCTCAATACCGCAGCCTACTACATACGCACCCTCTGCTAAAAATTTCTTTGCAACACCCTCTCCGATACCAGAGCTTGCACCTGTTACGATAACCACTTTATCTTCAAATCTCATAATTTTTACCTCTTAAATTTAATACATTAGATACGCTCAAAACGGCTATAACGATGTACGCCGAAGTTTTCTTCATTTTGTACGCAGCGGATCAGCTCGTAAGGACGTCCGAATCTGGACTCAAACTCCTGGATCAGCTGTGCCTGATACTCCTTCTGATCGATCTTTCTCCAGGCTTCAATACTTTCCCACGCAAAGATCATATGCAGCTCGCCTGGCTTATTATCATTCACCCATACCTCTTTGTATAAAAAAGGAATATGATCAAAACCTGGTGCATACGCCTCCATTAAAGTCCAGACCTCATGATCTACCTCTAAGAAACGTTCCACATCTTCCGGTGCGGTTTTGAATACCAGATGCTCCATTGGATAGTGCTCATTTTTTGTGTAAGTGTAACCCTGCATAGTTACGTCCTCCTTCTCTTTTCCTTTATGATTGAAACCCCCGAAGGCTTGTGCAGCAGTACAGACACACTGCCGTCCACACAGCCTCCATCTTGGATTTTATTTACGGTTTGCCTCGTAACTATTCAGTACCTTCATAGTTACGAGCAAAAATCCATTCCAGGTCAGCTTCGCTGATAGGATTTTTGCTTTCTAGCCCATGTGTTCTTACGGTCAGCGCAGCATGTGCGCAGACCTACTGAATCGTTACTTTGCCTCATTCATTTTCTCTGCCAGCTTCACAACTGCCTCTGCCAGATCCGGTCTGGTCTCTAAGGAATCACGGTCGCTGTTTGGCAGACACACCTCGCCTAAGAACTCGGTGCTTAAATCATTTAACAAATTCTTCAGTACCAGTTCACCGCCTAAAAACTGATTCTCAAATGCCGGTGCTCCACCAACCATCAGGATCGCTCCCTTTTTCGTGAATTTCTCCGGCATATCATTTCTTACATGACCTGCCCAGTATACCTGAAGACGGTCAATCAGAACCTTCATGCGTCCAGTTACAGAATGGAAATACATCGGGCTTGCCAGAACAATATTATCTGCAGCTTCAATCTTCTGATAAATTTCCTGCATACCATCCTTGATGGCACAAGCCTTCGTTTTCCAGCAATAACGACAATCCATACATGGCTTCACGTCTGTGCGATAGGCATCAATGATCTCCTTCTCACCGTCCAGATGCTCCAAAAACAGATCCACCATCTGCTTTGTATGTCCTTTTTGACGTGCTGCTCCAAAAATCACCAGCGTTTTCACGCTTCAGTCACCTTCTTCTTATTAAAATTCGTCATATGCATGATCGCAAATGCTACGATCAGAATCACATAGATCTTAACAAAATCCATATTTAAAACATAGCCCTCAGTACCAATAATTCCTGGAGAATGGATCATACCGATCGCAGTCAGAAGAAGTGCCGCCACATTCGTAATAGAAGCCGCTTTCCAGTTGTTATCAATGATAAATACGAATACACATCCCACTAACAGTCCAACAAATGCTGAGCCTGGGTCAAATGCTAAAAATCCAGTTAATGCACCCTCTTTTACGTTGTCCATGATGAAATCCATAACAACCGGAAGAGATGCCAAGATCACTGCAGGATAGTATTTCTTATCTACTACTTCAAATGCCTGAGAGTAGCTTGAGATTCCGATAAATACTAAAATCGGAAGTACTGCCGCCTCTGGAATAAATGCATTTAAAATTGCAGCCAGACCTGTTAAACCAACGATTGCATATAATGCTACAATACCCATATGATAGCCAGTACCGGATTCCATCTTTTTCCAGCCTGGATAACCCCAATATAAGCCAACCGCCAGCGGATTACCAAAGCAGGCACCGATGATACTTGCGATTCCACAGATCACCAGTGGTTTTGTCGTTGTAAAATAAGTATCACCACATTCCTTGGCCTGCTCGACCGCCTGAATACCGGTGATCACCTCATTGATGGAGAATACGATCACGATTGGTAAAAATGGAATTACAGCACTGAGCACACTTCCATCAAAAATTCCAAGTACCGGATGTGGAATATACAGATTTAAATTTGTTAAAGACTCTGTCACCGCATCAAAGCCCATCGCACCGCTGATCCAGGCGATCGCAGAACCAATCACAATCGCAATCAAAGCAGCCGGAAGCTTTACTTCAACGTGTCCGATATAAATGATAAATAAAACGATCATGGATAACCAGCCAACGACCGGCATGTTTAAAGTGCCGTTCATAGGCTGTAAGATCAGGAATGCCATAGCACCACCGGCCAGGGAACCGAATAATGCGCCTGCTGGAACGATCTTTAACAGGATCGGAACCACAAATGCTCCAATGATAAATACAATTCCACCGATCAGATGTGCCAGAACGCCCACTTTAAACGCAAGCTCTGCATCATTAGTAGAAAGATATACCGGAAGCATAATACTGAATAACCATATAAACATACGTCCAGCCTGAAGCCCAGCAGGAACCGCTGTCAGATCCGGATCATTTCTCTGTGCTGCGATCTGACGATAATACAACCACAGGCCACCATTCATGATCAATACTGTTAAAAATACACCTGGCATCATGGTTCCGAAAATCGTGGAAGAACTGATTCCAAGAGTTCCTGCCATAACTGCGATTGCTACGATTACCTTGGAGAATCCATCGAAAAATACGCCGATCGATGCATCAAGGTCTGATTTTTTGAAAAAAGGTATTTTTGCTTTTTCCATCTTTTTCATCCTCTCTTTTCCTTATTGTTTTTTAGTAATTCCCTTTCTTTATCGCAACTGTTCAGTAATACCTTCACAGCCACTATCTTCCTTCAAACAGATACGCTTTTCCATAAAGAAGAGCCGCTGTTATCAGGTAAACCGTTCCAAACAGAACCCCTGTCTCTGAAAGGAACGAAACACCCTCACAATGAATCATGCCGACTGCAGAACAACCCGCTAAGGCAAGAGCAAATGCCGCCGCCCGTTTGTATTTCTTATCAACCACATAAGCTAAAAGTCCGGCTAATAATAAACTGCTTAAAAACGCTCCATTTCCCAGATACTCGATACCGCGGATCGGAACAGAGTACGCTGCAAACTGCTCAGTAGTCAACGCTGCCACTGTAGTTCCAGCCGCCTGGACAGCAGAACTGACGATCGTCTGGATATACTGGAACAAAATCGGCATCAGGGATAAGAGAATCGCCGGATAATACTTCTTGTCCACAGACTGGAAGGTGGTATCCGTTACTGCAAATCCTACATAAACCAGAAGAACCATCACCGCTTCGGTCGGAATCGCTGCCATCAGGACGCTGGTCAGACCGGTACAGCAAAGAACCAGATAAAGAACTGCATTGACAACAGAGAAGCCTGCTCTGGCATCAATCGCTTTCCAGCCCGGATGTCCAAAATATACACTGGTAGGAAATGGGCTTCCAAATAATGCGCCAGTCAGTGTAGACACACCATCCATGATCATGGAACGACGTTCCGGATAAGCATCTCCCGCAACCTTTGCTGCTTCCAGTCCCTGCAAGGTGGACAGGAAATTGTTGATCTGTAACGGCAGGATCACTGGAAGGAATGGGATCAGTCCTTTAAAACCTGCAACAATATCAAAGACATCTGGCTTGGGCGGGTAAAATCCGATATTTGCAAAAGACAGCCGGAAATTATCTAAGGTTAAAAAGCCGCCGCCCCAGGCGATCACAGTTCCCACGACAATCGCGATCAGACCTGACGGAAGCTTCTGAAATTTCTTATCTGCTTTACCAAGATAATCCATGATGATGATCAACATAGGAAGCAGACCATAAACCGGTTTATCAAAAACCATGGCGATTCCAACAACAGACAGCCACACCAGACCAGCAGAAGCCATATTGCCCATCAGCGCTGCATTAGGAACGTATGTCACGATCCATCTTCCGGCGATACCGCCAATGATCTCAATAAAACCGCCTAAAAAGCTTGCCGCAATTCCTACCTGCAATGCCAGCGTTGAATCCTTCGTCTGCCAGTAAACCGGGCCAATGATCAGATACAACCAGCCTGATAACTGGGATGCACCGATTCCAAAGGGCTGTGCCGTCACATTCTGGCGTTTCTCCTTCTTGGCCAGCTGACAGGCTTCAAAGAAATACCACATATTTCCTACAAAAATAGAAATCCCGATGCCGGGAACCACCTTGCCGATCACATCTGCCATAGGCATTCCAAATACGGCTGTCAAAATTCCCACTGCTGTCAGTACCTTGGAAAACCCGTCAAAAAAGATTCCAAGAGATGCATCTATATCACCTTTTCCCCACCACTGATAGTGAAACTCCTTCTCTTTCATTTCCACTCTTCTCCATTTGTTTGACTCTTAAACTATCTAAGTTTTTTGAAGTCCTGCTTTCGGTTTTTTCCCTTTCTGCAGGACTTTTTTATGAATTTACGCTTCTCCGGATTTCGTTTGTTTAACTCATAAACTAACTGTATCACTTTGTTATTTATTTGTCAACCTGTTTCCATAAGAATTCCACCAAAAAATGGTTACAGTTCAGTCTTGCTGCTGAACTGTAACAAATATCTACGCAAAACTCCAAAAAATGCTTGACGCATTTTTCATTCTATGATAAACTTATTGTGCTTGTTAAGGGCGTGTAGCTCAGTCGGTAGAGCACTTGACTTTTAATCAAGTTGTCCGGGGTTCGAATCCCCGCACGCTCACTGTTTAAAAAAAGGAAATCTCGGATTTGAGATTTCCTTTTTTTGTTATTTCAGCCTATACCTTTCTGGTTTTTCAATTAACAAGTTAATTTCTTCGGTTAAACTTCTGTAAAATTCACTGCATCAATGATCTCTTGCCGTTCCACATCCACAACTCCCAACGTATTCACACGGATTGCCGGAATCACCGGCAGACTCACAAACGCCAACGTCATAAATCCATCAATCCCGTCCCGGATTCCAAGTTCACCAAGCTTCGTCTTCATCTCTTCCAGCTTCCGGTCCGCCTCTTCCACCGGCAGATCCGACATCAGTCCTGCAACCGTCAATGGCAGATCTCCCACAATCTCACCATCCACTGCAATCGCCAGCCCGCCTTCATTTTCCAGCACCCGGTTGCCCGCCGCGATCATATCCTCATCGCAGACTCCGGCCACAACCAGGTTATGGGAATCATGCCCTACACTGGTAGCCACAGCCCCTCGTTTCAGCCCATAGTTTCCCAAAAATCCCAGTCCCACATGGCCAGTTCCCCGATGCCTTTCCAACACCGCAACCTTCACAATATCCTTCTCCAGATCTACACCAGGAGCCAGTCCCGGCACCTGTTTAAATTTCTCGATCCGCTCCCTGGTCGTCAGTTCATGATCCATCAGATCGATCACACGCACCTTCGATCCGGTCTTTGGAAGTTCCAGATCCTTGATCTCAATCGGCTTCATATGGAAAGAATGGAACACCCTGCTCTGGATTTCTTCATCCCAGACCTTCGCCACATCTTTCCTCTCAGTCAGTTCCGCCACCATGTTCCCGGCTTCCGCCACCAGCCTGCCTCGCCGGTACACCTGTTTCACCCGAAAATCCTTCAGATCCTCAAAAATCACCAGATCCGCCTGATACCCAGGAGCCACAGCACCCATGCCTTTCAGTCCAAAATACTCCGCCGCGTTAAGCGAACCCATTTTCACCGCCTTCACTGGATCTGCACCATACCCTACGGCTTTCCGGATGATACTGTCAATATGACCGTCTCTCCCCAGTTCTCCCGCATGCTTGTCATCCGTCACCAACATAGCCCGCTGATAGTACGGTGCTTCAAACATTGGCATCAGCTTTTCCAGATTTTTAGCTGCCGTTCCCTGTCGCACCATGATCCACTGGCCTCGGGCGAATTTCTCCTTCGCCTCCTCAAATGTGGAACACTCATGATCCGACTGCACGCCAGCCGTAATATACGCATTCAGTCCTTTGCCAGAAAGCATAGGCGCATGGCCATCGATCAGCTTCCCATGATTTCTGGTCACTTCCAGTTTCTCTACACATTCCGGATCTCCCGCTACCACACCGTAAGAATTCATCATTTCCGCCAGTCCCAGTACCCGTGGATTGTCATAAAATGCTTCCAGATCCGAAGCGCGAAGCACAGCTCCCGCCTCATCAAGTCCTGTAGACGGCACACAGGACGGCATCATAAAATATACATCCAGAGCTAACCCTTCTGTTGCCTCCAGCATATAACGGATTCCAGCAGTTCCGGCCACATTGGCAATCTCATGGGGATCTGTGATCACCGCAGCCGTTCCATGAGGCACCACCATCCGGGCAAATTCCTTTGGTGATGCCATAGAGCTTTCCAGATGAATGTGTCCATCAATCAGTCCCGGAGCCACATAGCACCCATGGACATCAATCTCCCGGACTCCATCATACTCACCGATTCCCACGATCACGCCGTCTTCCACAGCCACATCGCCGTCCTCGATGCTTTCTGTAAATACATTGACGATTTTTGCGTGTTTCAATACCAGTTCTGCCTTTTTTCTTCCGCAGGCAGCAGAAATTCTCTCCGTAAATGCCATTTGATTACCTCCGATATCGGTTGAATGCCGCAAAGATCTCCTGTCTTCTCGGCCGCGCCAGTCCACATGGAATCCATGGACTACTAAAGGCCGACCAGCCTTTCTGGTCCAGAAGCTGTTCCAGACGATCAGCCAATTCTACAACACTGCAGCCATTTTCTTTTAATTCTCTCGTTAAGGCATAGCGCAACAGCTGGGCCAGGGCTGCAGACTGTTCTCCATCTGCCAGCTGCTCCACAAAACGCATTTCTACAGATTCATGATCCAGCGAAAAACCATCCCGGCCTGAAACACGGATCTTCATCCGATCTTCTCGTCCACCGGATTCCTGTCCTTTTTCGTCATTTTCACCTTTCCGTCCCTTTGCCCTTCTGTCACAGGAACCATTTTCCTGCTTTCTATTTTCAGGGACACGGATCATACGGTTAAATTCCGGGATCTGATAATACGGCGCACGGATTCTTGGAGCCTGATACTGTCCACAGATTTCCTTCACTTTTTCCGTGATATCCACCGGACAGTAACGGTCCATCTGGATCACATAGTCGGCAATATAGAAAAATGCCCCGGAACTGCCTGCCACCAGGATTGTAGACACGCCCGACTGCTCATACAGATCTCTCGCCCGCTCCAGAAATGGGGTAATCGGCTCCTGATCTGTGTGGATCACATGCTGCATCAGATCATCCCGGACCATAAAATTGGTGGCGGAAGTATCTTCATCAATCAAAAACAGCCTCGTTCCTGCTTCCAATCCCTCCATCACCGCAGCTGCCTGGGATGTGCTTCCACTGGCGTCCGGTGTGGAAAACTGATGGGTATCTTTTCCATTTGGCAGGTTATTGATAAACAGGGATATATCCACATTTTTCACACTTCGCCCGTCCTCCGCCCGCAATTTCACGGCAGTATTCTCCGTCAGCACAAACTCCCGGCCATCTCCAGCAATATGATCATAAACGCCCATCTGCAGCGCATCCAGAAGCGTGGATTTTCCGTGATATCCGCCGCCAACGATCAGGGTAATTCCCTCTGGAACCGCCATTCCAATGATTTCTCCCCGATGTGGCAGCACAAAGGTCCGCTCCATGGAAGCCGGTGACTCAAATGGAACGCTGTCCTTCATAGGCAGATCTGACACGCCACTTTTTCTCGGCAGAACTGAACCATTAGCCACAAACGCCACCAGCTTCTCTTTTTTCAAGATCTGCCGCAGCATCGCCTGATCCTCTGCTAGCCACACCACCTGCTGCACCTTTTTCTGGTCCAGTTTTCGGTAAATCAGGCTTTTCTCCACACAGGCTGGAAGAAATTCAAATAAAATCTTCTCCAGTTCTCCCGCCTGAATGGTCCGCCCAAAAGCCGGAAATCCCACAAAAAACCGCATCTGGATCCGTTTCTCATCCATCTCACAGGCAGAACGCTCCAGAACTTCCTGTCCACATCTGGTGATCGTGATCAAACCGCTTTTTCCAGAACCTTTCGCTTTGAAATTATATGTTTCCACCTGACCAGCAAACTGGCGGATCAGGAAATCAGAAAGTGCCCGTCTTGCTGGACCTGCCTTATAGTAATCTTCCGGGAATCCCGCCACTTTCTGACTGATCTCAATATGCACATTGGATGGGGACGCAAATGGATCCCCCTGCACATGGTCGATCCATAACTGGTATCTGCCAAAATCATAGCCACCTGCCAGCGATTTATAGGCCGGATAACTTTTCCGGTCAACTGCACGCAAGCTTCTACGCAGTTCTTCTGAACTTTTGATTCCATTTCTTTCCATACTTATTCCCTGGGAACTATCTGCCAGACCATCCATCCGACACACCGTTCCTTTCCTTTTCCATATTTTTCTATCAGGATCTGAACTACCTTTAGTTTAATCCTGAAACATCATTTCGTAAAGTCTTGACTTTTCACTTTCCCCATAGTCATTTTTCCGCAAATGAATTATAATAAAACCAGAATTCTGATATACGAGGTAAACACACATGAAAATCTTAAATTTTGGTTCTTTAAACATCGATAAAGTATACCAGGTAGACAACTTTGTACGCCCAGGCGAAACTATTTCTTCCAAAAATCTCAATTTTTTCTGCGGCGGAAAGGGCTTAAACCAGTCCATTGCCCTGGCAAAAGCAGGCGCTGATGTCTGGCATGCAGGCTGTATCGGCAACGACGGTCAGATGCTTTCCGACGCCTTACAAAACAGCCAGGTACGCTTAGACTTCTTAAAAACACTGGATATGCCTACCGGCCATGCCTTAATCCAGGTATCTCAGACAGGCCAGAACTGTATCATTCTCTTTGGCGGCGCTAACCAGGCCATTTCCAAAGAACAGATCGACGAAACTCTATCCCATTTTGACCAAGGCGATATCCTGCTTCTGCAAAATGAGATCAACAACCTGCCTTATCTGGTAGACCAGGCTTACGAAAAGGGTATGACCATCTTTTTGAATCCATCTCCAATTACAGAACAGTTAAAGGAGATTGATCTGTCCAAAATCTCCTATCTGGTGTTAAATGAGATTGAGGCCGCAGATCTTTCTGACGTCACCGCCCATAATCCGCAGGATTACGCGGACATTCTCTTAGAGAAATATCCGTCCTGCCACATTCTTCTCACCATGGGAACCGCTGGCAGTATCTATCTGGATCATCAGACCCACCACGCACAGTCCGCATTCAAAGTTCAAGCTGTAGACACGACTGCTGCTGGAGACACCTATACCGGATACTTCATCGCCGCCATCGCCAGAGGTGCTGATGTGCAGACTGCCATGAAAGAAGCCTCTATGGCTTCCGCTATCTCCGTCACACGCAACGGAGCATCTACCTCCATTCCAGAAAGAAAGGAAGTGCTGGAAAGCTTATGAGTTTATCCAACGAAGACCAGACATTTTTAAAAACCTATGATGATTCAAAATATGCAAAACCATCTGTGACGGCAGACATGGTGATTTTTTCACGTTTCTCGGACGGCTCTCTCCAGGTACTTCTCATCCGCCGCGGCAAATCTCCCTACAAGGATCAATTTGCACTTCCTGGCGGCTTTGTAAACCCGGATGAGTCCGTAGACCAGGCTGCCCGCCGGGAACTTCTGGAAGAAACCGGTGTTGACTGCGCCTGTCTGGAACCGATCCGTACCTTCAGTACCCCAGGACGCGATCCCAGACGATGGGTGATCTCCTGCGCATACCTTGCTCTTCTGGACGCTACCAAACTTCAAGTGAAAGCTGCCGATGACGCAAAAGACGCCCACTGGTTCCAGATCCTCCTGACCAAAGAAAAAGACGGACAATGGAATCTGGATCTAAAGGACACATCTTCCACAGAGCCAGCCACCATCCATCTCACCTTCCAGGAAACCTATCCAGAAAGCGCTGCCTCACTCCTTCCACCTGCGCTGCATCTGACTCTGCTGAATCCAGAAAATGGGCTGGCATTTGATCATGGAGAGATTCTTGGATATGCAGTGAAAAAACTGCAAAATTTATTAGTCGAAAATTGAACAGCACCTTCTCATGAACCTTCTTAAAAGCTCAATAAAAATTTTCGCTTTCTTCAAACGTACTCGCTTATTCAAAAACCCCGGATTCATACACATTTACAAACTTGAATCCGGGGTTTATTTCTTTCGTTTAATTCTGTATTTTCTTTACTCTACCGTCACGCTCTTCGCTAAGTTTCTCGGCTTATCCACATCCAGTCCCTTTGCCACACTGACATAATAACCAAGCAGCTGTAACGGAACTACCGCTAAAGATGCTGCAAAATGCTCATCCGTCTTCGGTACATAGATAGTAAAATCTGCCGTATCCTCAATATTGTAATGGCCATAGCTAGTCAGCCCCATGAGATATGCCCCACGGCTCTTGCACTCTACCATATTACTGAGGGTTTTCTCATACAATCCACTCTGAGTCAGCACACCGATCACCAGCGTTCCATCCTCGATCAGGGAAATCGTTCCATGCTTCAGCTCACCTGCCGCATAAGCCTCCGAATGAATATAGGAAATCTCCTTTAATTTCAAGCTTCCCTCCATGCTGATGGCATAGTCAATCCCACGGCCAATGAAGAAAATGTTCTTCGCTGCCACCTGCTTTGAAGCAAACCACTGGATCCGCTCCCGGTCCTCTAATATCTTTGTGATCTTATCCGGAATCGTTTCCAGTTCCGCTAACATTTCATCATAAGCTTCCTGATCCACCTGACCTCTCACACGGCCAAATTCCATGGACAGACAATATCCTGCGATCAGCTGAGCACTGTAAGCCTTGGTCGTTGCCACAGAAATCTCCGGACCAGCCAGTGTGTAGAACACATAATCCGCCTCTCTGGCAATAGAGCTTCCCACTACATTGACAATGGCTAAGGTCTTCACACCATGGTTCTTCGCCTCACGAAGAGCCGCCAGGGAATCAGCTGTTTCACCAGACTGGCTGACTACGATCACCAGCGTATCCTTCGTCAGAATCGGTCTGCGGTAACGGAATTCCGATGCCAGTTCCACCCGAACCGGTATCCGTGCCAGATCTTCCATCACATACTGAGTTACCATACCTACGTGATAAGCAGAGCCGCAGGCTACGATCACGATCTGGGAGATTTCCTTGATCGCCTCTTCCGTCAATCCCATCTCTTCCAGATTGATCCTGCCGTCCTTTAATACAGAATGGAAGGTATCTGCCACTGCCTTCGGCTGCTCATGGATCTCTTTCATCATGAAATGCTCAAATCCGGCTTTCTCTGCCGCCTCTGCATCCCATTTTACCTCTGTCAGTTCCTTTTCAATCTCATCGCCGTCCAGGTTAAAGAAGGTCACCTCGCCCTTTCCTAAGCGGGCCATCTCCATATTGCCGATATAATATACATGTCTGGTATAATTTAAAATTGCCGGAACGTCAGATGCCAGATAAGCCGCACCTTCTTTTCCATCTTCTCCATGCGTGATGCCAATGATCATCGGGCTGTCTTTCCGCGCTGCATAGATTTCCTCTGGATAATCCTTAAACATCACAGCCAGTGCATAAGAACCACGGATCCGGACCATGGCATGGTTAATGGCATCCACCGGAGTTCCTGCGTATTTTTTATAATAATAATCGATCAGCTTAACTGCTACCTCTGTATCGGTAGCGGAGTAAAAGGTATAGCCATGCTTTAACAGTTTCTCCTTCAGTTCCTGATAATTTTCAATAATTCCGTTGTGGACAGCTACTACATTCCCGTCATCGCTGCAATGAGGATGGGCATTCAGCTCCGATGGTTCACCGTGAGTTGCCCAACGGGTATGGCCGATTCCACAGGTTCCTACCAGAGCCTTTCCATCATTGGTCTTCTCAGCAAGCACCTTCAAACGTCCCTTTGCCTTTACAATCTCCACATTCTTTACACCATCACGAACTGCCAGTCCCGCGGAATCATAACCACGGTATTCCAGCTTAGAAAGTCCATGCAGCAAAATCGGAGCTGCCTGCTCGCTACCTACATATCCTACAATACCACACATTTGTCTGTCCTCTCTCTTTCTGTAAAAATCATGTATCTGTTCAATATGTCCTGCTCCTGGTCCATCCAGAGCATCCGCCCCCAACGCTTAAGCTTTCTATCTATAATATATGTCAAAATCCAGAAACTGCCCCCAAGCAGGCTTTCTTGCCCTCCCCGGAGGCAGCACATAACGAATCGTTCGTAACGATCCCGTACCTTCATAGTTACAATTATTCTAATACCACACAGCCGATCACTTCCTTCTGGAGATCTTTCGCCTTCTCCAGCTCCAGTTCTACCTGGCTGTACTTGGAAACCTTACATTCCTCTACAAATACCACTGCGTCAGCATCAGAAAGCTTCTCTAACGCTTCTGCATCCTCTAACAGATTACCGCCCTTCACTACCTGACAATCACCTAACTCTGCCACTAATTTCTCAGCAACCCGGTTAAACGCGTCTGCCGAAGCACAGCCAGCCACCAGGATCTTCCCGGCATCGCCCATGAAACTACGGACATTGGCAGCGATCAGACCGTATGTCTTGTCATCTGCCTCAGAAGCACGGCCTTCCATCTTTCTTAAAGAAGCATCAATACCGCCTGCCTTCTTCGCCGGTAACGTTCCAAGAACACGGAGTTTGTAACGGTTTCTTAAATCTTTTGCTGCATAGATGCCATCCGTCATTAAAAATGTCACGCAGACAAAAAATATCGCCATAAATGCACCCAGCACCGCTCCAAGAATCCCATATTTGATACCACTCTTTGCTGCTGCTGAAGTAGAATCTACTATCTTTTTCGGCTCCTGCAATTCATCTAAAGCGTCCTGCTTTTCTTCCAGGCTTGTGTTTAAATCAACCAGTCTGGTACTCTCTTCTTTCTGTGCATCGGCTAACTCCAGATCAACCTTGGATCCTACGCTTTCATCCACAACACTGATCGTGTGGGCACCAATGGTCTCCTCAATCTTTGCCTTTGCATCATCCACACCACTTAAGACGTACTGCATGATCTCTTTTACCGATTTCTCATCCGTATAATTCACCTTAACAGACAGAATCTTCTGATCTACCTGAATATCGATCAGTTCCTTCAAATAGCGCGGTTCTGTACCGACCTTTTTTGCTACCTTCTGTAAAAACTCCGTATTGGTCAATGCAGACTGATATGCCTGTAAAATCGTATCCGTATAATCCACATTCTGATATACCATGTCAGGCATGATCACATAATCCGTCTTCACAAACAGATCAATCTTTGCTTCCCACACATCGTAAGGGCTCATATTCATGCGAACCGATTTTTCTAAATACATCTGCTGCTCTGTAATATCATTTAACAGATTGTCAATTTCTCTCTCGCCGGTCGATTTATTCTTCTCATAAATCTCCAGATCTTTCTGATAATCCGCTTCCTTCTCTGTAATCACAGTCGGATCATTCTGGCTCTTATAAGTAGAAAATGCCTTGAAGCCGCCTAATAAAATTCCGATCACTACTGCAGCGATCACTACCGGCCGCCACTTATAAAGTACCGCAAACATCAAATCCTTTAAGTCGATTTCCTGATCATATGTACTGTTTGGTTCCATATTTTCTTTACTCCTTCGTTTTTTCACTGAGTTTTATTTTATCATATCACCGTTTATTAAACAACCCAATAAATAGAACAATTTTCAAAACAATTCCAACCGTTCCAGTTCCTGATAAGCTTCTTCCTTTTCCGCATTTTCTTCCAGTATACCATAGCTATATGTAACTTTCAGAAAATACTTGTATTTACTCATACAAAATGCTATTCTGAAATAAATAAAATATAGGAGGTTCTTTCACATGCCAAGACCAAAAGGAAGCAAAAACAAACCAAAAACGGCTGAAAAGACAACGACTATTTCCACCATGGATTACACAGAACTCATCGAAGAAAAATTAAACGAAAAAACTCAGATCAGCGCCGAGATCACCTCCATCACCGATCAGCTGGAAGCTCTCAAAGATCAGTTAAAAGATAAAAAGAAAACCTTAAATTCCATCGAAAAAGAACTCACCAAACTGGAGACCAGGAAGGCCGAAGAAGAAGCCAAAGCCGCAGAAGAAGCCAAGAAGATCCAGTTAGAATCCATGCTCCAGCAGTTATTGAACAGCGGTATGAGCACGGATGAGATTCTGGATAAATTAAAATAATATTATGACAAATAATTTCAAAAAACTGCCTATCGGCATTGAAAAGTTCTGTTCAAAGAACAAGCCAGACTCAAGGGAGCCCTCAAAAGCTCCCTAATTTCTAATATTTTACTTCGCAAAACGCCGCCCAAACATTCATAAACTTAATACCCTATCACAGAAATTCCAGATTGAAATCCCCTCACAAAAATGATAAAATAAACGAAAGACTTTCTATGGAGTAAATGATATGATGTTAATTGGCCAATCCACCTGCAAGTGCAATAAATGTCACAGCACCTTTGCAGCAACGTGGGAAATTGAATCTTCCGACACAACCGATCACGATCATGGAATGGGCGAAGAGACCGAATACCTTTGCACACTCGAAACCACCTGTCCAGAATGTGGCACAGAGATTTCTGCATCCATGACCGTCTGCGAATATCCCGTTGGCTGCCTTGTTCCAATATCTCATATAAATGTCACCCCGGGCACTGCGCAAGTCAGCATTCCGCGGGTAGATTTTTTTGATTTATAAGGGGGATTTCTCTTGAAAATTAAACTAAAAAACTGGGGACCTGTTTCAAATCCGGTGACACGAAAATACTCTTCCCTACTTTCCAATCATTTTAACGGCTGATAAAATTCTTCATCATTTTTATCTTTTTTTACCAGGCACCGTTTCTTAAAAAATGATATTCCATAACAACAAATCTGATCATATTGCAATATCCGGCCCCAGTAAAAATACCAGCCAGAAATGCATGATAAAAATCCTCTTTATAATCATGATAACTGATCGTCCGACGAAGCAATTTATTCATTTCCCTGGTCAATCCTTCCGTATCACCGTTCCATACTGCATGGAACAACTCCTTCCGGTCCCATTCCTTTGCGCTTTCATCAAACCACCGGCTGACTGTTGTTTCAAATATTTCCTTAATTTCCGCATTAGGGATCACAAGAGCCGTCATCCTCTCTGCCAAAGGAGCCGAAAGTTCCGTTTCCCTCACGCTGGTCAAATATCCGGTCAGATACAAAATACTCCACAGATTATCCTCCGATGAATGAAGATAGTCATAAGTCAGATTTTCATCTATTTTCTGAATAATATATCCGCCCGCCAGCAGCGTTTCTAATTTATTCGTAATACTATTTCCCGCATAATCAATAAACGACCGGATAATCGCATTATCGCTGGTATTTTTCCAATAACTGGCCGTTTTTTTTCCCGGCTGTTCCTGAATATCCCTAAGATAATTCATCACATCCCATGGACAATACACATCAAAATCCCCGAAATGATACCCATCATACCAGTTTTTCATCGTCTCCGCATAATTTTCTGCCTCTGCGTCTTTCAAAATACGATCCACATCACTCTGAATAAAACCAAAGTACTCATTAAACCGTGAATCCATAATGCTATCCGATACCAGATTATTCGTTCCAGTAAAAATACTCTCCTTGGCGATTTTCAAACACCCTGTGATCACCGCAAAATCCAGAGCCTGATTGTCCTTCAGCACCTGCAGCAGTCCTTTCATCACATCCAACATCTCCAGATAATATCCGTGACTGTTGGACTTTGCCACCGGCACATCATACTCATCAATCAGCAGCACCACCCGCTTTCCATAATATGCCCACATCGCCCGTGTTAACGCCAACAGACAGTTCTTGATCTCTGTCGGAGTTGCTGCATTATCCATCACCCGTGTAAAAAGCCGTTTATCATATGTCGCCACCCGGTCACTGCCCAGAAGATACTGATGTTCCACGCAAAGCTCCGCCAGCACCGCCCCCAGCATCCCATACGCATTCTGAAAATCCAGACCATCCACCCGTTTCAAAGAAAGGAATAAAGTCGGGCACTGATTTCTCCATTTCTCACACAATTTCCGCTCTCCGGCAATCTCCAACCCTTCAAAAATATCCCGGCTATCCTTCCTGACATCAAAAAAATTCGCCAGCATACTCATCCCCAGAGTCTTACCAAATCTCCTAGGCCTGGTAATCAGCGTTACCTTCGTTCCTTCATCCTTCAAAAGCTTAGCGATCAACATCGATTTATCCACATAGTAATACCCTTTCCGCCTGATTTCCTCAAAATCCGAAACCCCAACCGGGATACTTAAATTTTTCATCGATGCGCTCCTTTCAAACTGGTGTTGTCTATATGATTTATTGTAACATGTTGCAATCAAATTGACAACGCAGCGCTTTCCGCAAAGTATAGAATTCCCCTGCATCTTTTCCTTGAATTTTTTGTTTGAATCAACTTTGACACCTATAGATTACTGATCGTCTCTCTTCATTCATATTATTTTACACAATACACAAAGACATTCGAATTTTAGAAATGTTATCTTTTGTTATAGAAAATCTTATTTCTGACATTACATGCGGCTGATAAAATCCTCCAGACTATCCGCATCCAACGCAAGCCGTGCCCATGCACTGATCGAATCCAGACGCACACCCTTACATTCCGGGTGGTAGATCATACTCTTCTCCTTAATGACCTCCAGCCAAAGAATTTAGCACCCCCCAATCCAACTAAATTGGGTTCCTGCAAATATTACTAAAATAAATTTTATATATTGATTTCTATTTAATTCACTCAAAAACTTATTTAAAAATACACTTGCCAAAACTATAATTCCAAAATAGTATCCCACATACCATTAAAGATATTTATAGTAATCAAATTCACAAATTTTCCTCGAACCACAAACATGAAAAGTGTTGACCCAAGTGTTAATACAATAGCAGCAAATCCTTGTTGTAGCAAAAGCTTCTTTGAAATTTTTGCAAGATTTAAGTGTGTTCCTCTCGACACCATGAAATAACCAGATATAACAATGAATATTGTATTACCCACCTGACCCATTGGCGAAATCGTAGTCAATATAAGTAACTTTCTAGAAAAACCAGGCGTATTAAACAATCTATTTTTTAATTGATCTATAGAATTTGCATCTGTTAATTGTGTATATACACAATGGATATATATATGATATGCAATAATCATTATCATTGCAAAAATGCGTAATAACTCTATATTGGAATTTCTTTTTGTTGGCATTTTGTTGTCTCCCTTTTTATCTTAAATATGAACTCTGAAAAAGTTAACTAATTATCGAATAAACTTAAAAATATCCTAATCTCGTCAAAATTCAAAAACAACTTGGCCAAAAAATAAAGGAACCTTTACTATGAAAATTTACAATTTATCCTCCAATAAAAAAAACAATAAATTATTCCACCAATTACAATTGTAAAAATCAACTGAATAATCCTGTTTTCAACAAAGTATTTTATTCCCTCATATACAAAAACTATGCTTAAACTACAAAACATTGCATTCCATACTTTGCTGCTTATTCTTTTTAAATCAATTATCTTATTTATTTCTGGTAAACAAATTATCAACACGATACTTTCAGAAAAAACAGTTGCTATTGCTGCTCCATTTATAAAAAATTTAGGAATTAATAATATATCTAATATAATATTGCCTATTGCTGCTAAGACTAAGGCCTTTGTTGCTTTTTTTTCTCTTTGAGCAGGTATTAAAATTTGGCTGACAAAAAATCCATTTAAAGGCGAAAGGAATATGTCTAAGCTCAAAATTTTTTCTGCCGTAAATCCACCCAAAAATTCTTTTCCTGATAATAAAAGGATTGCTAAATCACCAAAAAGCCAAATTCCTATTATACATGGAAATATCAAAAAACTGGCAAATGTAATAACTGTTTTTGTTAACTCAGTTGTTTCATTTCTATCCTTCTTTCCTATTGCACTTGCTAAATCTGGCCCAGACACAGTACATATGGATGTTATAGGCACACATACAGCTTTTACAATTTTAGATGCTGCAGAGTATATTCCCACTTCAACACTCCCCAATATACTACCTATCACAATTGTATCCGCATTAATATATATCATAGATGCCACATTTGCAACCCATATTACTAAAATCGGTTTTACATATTTTGCGCATTTTTTTATAGAAATCAGCTTGATTTTTTTATTTCTTTTCAAATAAAAATAATTCAGGATATAGCTTCCCGAGTTTGCAAGCACATTTATTCCAACATATACCGCAACATCTTCTTTTTGCTTAACAAATATAACTAGTAATAATAATGAAATTACTTGAATTATTATAGAACGCGCTGTAATATATATAAATCTTTCTTCAACAACAAATATCCACTCCATTCCAATAGTCGTCAGTCCTATTGTCGCACTATATATCAATATCAACTCTCTGTATTTAGCCAAATCTTTTACATTAATCAAAAAAAAACCTAATACTAAATATGCGAAAACTGTGGATATTACATTTATTGTAAACATTATATTGCAAAATTCATCAAATTTTTCTTTATTACTACGTAGTTTTGCTCCTTCTGCCAATGCGTATGTATTAATTCCTAACTGTGCAATCAAAGAAAAATATCCTATAATTGCAGACGCATAACTTGCAGCTCCTACGCCAGATGCACTAATTATCCCCGAAGCATACTTGAATGTAACTAATGGAAATATAATATTCATTACATTTCTAATTGTGTAAATTATGGAATTATTTCTTATTTTATTTAGGCTCAATTTTTTCTCCGCTATTTTTTTCTTCCAATATACTCAATTTTTCTTTTTGATAATATCCTAATATCATAAAAATTTTTAATTCTATTGTCCCGACAAATGATTGCATAACAAAATCCTTAGAAAACAGCAATTTTATTTTGTATAAAACAGAACTTTTTCCTTTTACAATTTCTTCTAAATATTCTGTTGTATTTTTATCAAGAAGATTTTTATAATGTTTTAATAATTCTTGTGCATAATAATAATAATGATTATCTAATGAACGATATTTTTTTATACTATACCCTATTCGTTCTAATATACCATCTGCTTTTGTAGCCGATCCCCTATGATCCCTATAATATATTTGTGCCTCCTCATCTTTATATATTTTCCCTACATAAGATGCTACTCTTAACGTCCATAGATCATGTGCAAAACATAACGGAGGTCCACTCTTTAATACTAATTTTCTAAGGCTATTATTAAAAATCATTGTACATCCTCGTGCCTTAAGACATGTTAAATATTTTTTCTTTGAATCAGGAATCTCATTTTTTTCCGTATATATATATTTACCATCTGTATTTATAATGTCGCATGTAGAATAATATAAACTAGGTATTTTCTCTTCGCCTTCTAAAATATCAAGTGCTTTTACCAATTTATTTTTTTTCCAAATATCATCTTGATCACAATAGCAATAATAATCTCCATTTTTCTCATATTTTAACAATTCCCAAAAGCTTCTTTTCCAACCTATATTTTCTCCCTTAATTGCATAAATATTATTATATTTTTTTTCATATGATTCTAAAATTTTTAATGTATTATCCGATGATCCATCGTCTCGAATTACAATCTTGATTTCAGACTTATCCGGTATTCTCATCTTTAGTAAACTTTCTAATTGCTCTGAAATAAATTTTTCTCCATTATATGCACTCAATAATATAATAATTTTTTTCATTTATTTTTCACTTTCTATTCATATACTTATTCATATTAGTATATGTAATATGTTATTGCTCTAATTTGAGGTACTAAATACATAAATAATATGATAACTAACAACATATATTGCATTGAAATACATACACCATTATTACTCCTTTTTATAGGTCTATATCGGCTATTAATTAAATAATTCAATGGAATTAGAACAATCAAGAAAAAATCTGTAATTCTTGTTATAAATTTAAAGCGCATACCAATACTTAAAACAAATCCACCTACTAAACTTATCCCCAAAATTTTATCCTCACATTTAGAATTCCTTTTATAACAAACTAAATACAATATATTTATTATATAGGCTATTTCTATTAACAAAAATAAAATTCCTTCTTGATATGAATATGCTAAATAATTCGCATAATTAGCCAATACAGGAACTATACTTGCCACTAGTTCTACTGTTTTCCTGAATATTTTTAATAAAAGCATCACCTTATATTCTATAATCCATACTAAAAAAATTCCAAACCAAATTTTTAAGTATGTACTTTTTTTCTTCCACACTGGTATCATTTTGTAAAGAACAGGCAATGACCATCCCAATATGCCCATTCGTTGAAATAAGAAACCAACGCCTTCTCCTATATATCCTAATATTTTATTTCCCTTTTTTGTTGAAAACGTTGAAAAAGCATAAAATGTAAAACTAATTGCTAATGCCCCTCTTAAAACTACCGCATTGTAGTATATTCCAAAATTTGACAACACTATAGCTAAAAATAACGCTGTATTAAAAGTTTTTTCTTCTATTGCAATTTTTTTTACTCCTTTGACTAACAATAATAATAAAATAATAGAAATCAAAAAATTAAATGCTCTAAAATTCCCTCCTATTCTTTTCACCAATTGAATAAAATATACAAACATATATTCGAAATCCGTCGTTGTTTCTCTGCCAAATCGAAATTCATAAACTTTATACGGGTCTATTTTATTAAACCTTTCAAAATATACTTGTGTATCATTCAGATTTATTGGTCTATATGTCATTAATAGAATGTACATCGAATAATTTACTATATCCAATACCTTTATTTGCTTTTTGTTTTTTATTATAGGATATAATAATGCACATATAAGATACCATACCAATAAAATTACTACTTGTCCTATAAAACATTGAATAGGTGTAATCATTTATTATTCTTTTTCCTTTAATATTTTAAATACTCGCTCTGAATTTTTTCTATCATAAAAGCGAAAAATCTCCTTATGACTATCCAAATATTGAGGAGATATCTTACAATCATTTTCCAGTATAGTTTTTAATTCTTTTACTACTTTCCAACTTTCTGCATAACTATTTCCAAAATTATTATTATGGTAATCAAAATATCCTTCTCCATACTGGTATTTCCGATATTCATCTTCATCGAATTGATAGAAAACTATAGGTTTTTTCATATAAATCATATCAAAAAACACACTTGAATAATCTGTTACCATTAAGGCTGAACTTTTTAACAACTCCTGAATATCATATTTTTCCCATGATGCAAGTATTATTTTACTATTAATATTTTTAAATGAATTTATATGATTTTGTAGATTTCTATGAAGATAAAATATTACTTTTAAATCCTTTTTTTCAATTAATTCTTTTAATATATCATTATTTAATAGTTCTTTCCACTTGTTCAAATATTCAGATTCTTCAAAATTACTATTTATATTGCTATTTTTTTTGGAACGTAAATTAAACCAACATCTCCATGTAGGCATAATTAATATTTGTTTTTTTTCAACCACAAGATCATGTAACGCATCAAATCTCGGAATACCTGTTAAACATACCGTTCCTTTTGGATATCCAAATTTTTGTTCTACAAATTTCGTTTCTGGAATCGTTGATGTTATAAACTTCTCAATTTTAGAACAATCTGAATATAGCCACTTTAAATCATTAATTATCACTCCATGTTGTAAAAAAATATTATGTACTTGAAAAAATCCCGTTAACTCCATAAAAGAGCAAACTGCCGCATTGGGCTTTCCACCTTTTTGTGAACTGATATTATACTGACATAAAAAATATGCTAACCAATGTTGAATACTCCCATATTCTATAATATTTCCATATTTCTTTACTTTTTTATAATCAATTGATTTTTTTTTAATTGCATAAAAGCACTTTTGATTTGGTTGGTTTTGAACCATATATTGAAAAAAATGATATCCATTATCTCGCGCTTCTTTTGGCTCCTCGCAAATTAACCATGCATCTTTATATGTTTTTTTATAAAAAGGTTTTATTATCAATGCAATTGTCATTGGAAAAAGTGAGCAGTAATCCTTTATTTTTACATCTTGAATTTTATTTAAAAAATATTTTAATTTCATATCATTTTAACTCCTAGTAAATTTCTGAAATATCCACCATCTATCTCTTACCTAATAAGAGCAATTGTATAATAAGCCTTTTTGTTAAATTAATAATATATATCTTTCTAATTTATCATCCCACGGAATGAAGCCGCCATGACGAATAGCCCCCAGTAAACTTCCTCCAACAAGAAACTCCTTGATATCATATTTTCTGCAAACTGCATCAATTTCAGCAGTCATGCAAAGAAGTGTTTTTTTATTTTTTTCGCTCATCATCTGATAGGGGTCTTACAGAACCGCTATTTGCAGCTCTATTTAATATCATTTTTTTACTTAACATACAATTCCTCCTTTCTTAGCTCTTCATCATTTTCTCGCAAATTTCCTCAATACCCATCCTCGTAATGTATTCGGCATCAAAACCTGTATGATTAGCCTCTCACCAACATTAACAAGATATCTCGGTACAGAGATCAATCCATTCTGTAACATCAATCTCTGTATCTTTTCTTCACTTCTAAAATACTTTCCACCACCACGTCTTGCGTACATTTCTTTACCAACCCGCACTTGAACCAATACCTCTGGAAGATTCGCAAAAACACACTTATCCAAAGCCATCCGAACCCAAAGATAATAATCCTCATTGTAAAACCAATCCCTATAATTCCCTGCCTTCAAAACTGCCTCTTTTTTATACATCACAGACATATGATTAAAGGGACATCGCTTCTTAAGATAAGCTTTACAGTTAGCATCTGTTAGAGGAACTATTCTCCTGCCCGCAACATTGGTTATTTCACCTATAAACTCTTCGATCTGTCCTCCGAGAATATCTGTATTCGGGTGACTCATTAAATACGCAAGCTGCAGTTCAAAACGATTTCTCACGGCAATGTCATCACTGTCCATTCGAGCTATGATCTCATATCTGCAAGTTGCAACTGCTTTTCTTAACGCCTTCCCCAACCCCTGATTCTCCTTTAAATATACAACTTGAAAAGTTATCATCTTGGTTAAATTATCTAGTCCAATACCCTCCGCACAAATTTTCGAATATTTGTCTATTACATTCTGTATAGAATCCGGTATAGGACCATCTACTACTAAAACTATCTCATCAGGCTGTACAGTCTGGTCTATTACAGAGCAAAGTGCTTTATCAAACCAATCTGGATTATCTTTCCCATAAACGCACATTGCCACAGAAAAAAAGGGAATATCAACATCTTTTCCATGTCCCATATTCTGTTCTAAATGAATTGTATTAAATGAAATAACTGACATTCAAATCTCCCTTTTGCTCGTAACTATGAAGGTACTGAATAGTTACAAACTTTTCTTTTATGTATTCCTTATTTCTACTCATTTCTCCCTAATAATCTCTTCCATCTTAAGTACTCCGTTAATTTTATGAACCATAGAATTCTCATCAAATTTGATTAAAACTTTTCTAAATGGATATAAGATTTTTACCACTGCTCCTACACCCTTTTTATATTTCACCTTCAACTTACAATAAGCTTTTCTAAAGCCAAAATACTTTTCAAGATAGTCCTGAAAGTGCGTCTGGTGATTGATAGGTTTTTCTCCGTCGCATATGTAACAACCATTTTTTAATTCATCTTTATAATAGTTAAGAATTCCATATACTGTCGCTGCATTCACGCCATCTTTTTCTGAATCAGGATCTGTCTTTTCGACATCAAAATAGATAACCCTATTTTTCTTTCTCAATACTGAGTATCCAACCAAAGAATCGTCATTTTCTTTTCTATCTGCTTTAAATTTATCCTTTTCGTTCTTCTCCATGCTCTCATAGTTTCGGAATGTGCCAAAAACATCAGCTCCATTTCGAATCCAATCATTCACCGCATTATTCATATTTTCAGCTGTCAAATTCCTAGGTCTGTAACTTTCCGGATATGCACTGAACGCCTTTATCTGCACTTGTAATAACTCTGTCTTATAATCTTCCGGATGAATTTTTCTTACTGTAAAATTTTTGCATCCTTTTTTTATCTCATAGCGCCTTTTTGCTTTTAGTACATCAATATCAAACACATTGTCTTTTATGACATAATACCAACCTGTTTCATATCCACAATCCCAATCGACTGTCCATCTCGCCAATAGAGGAATACCCCCCCCAATTTTCCAGACATCACCATTCTCAACTGCTCTTAAATCCGGTATTTCGTGAGGTGCTGTCGTAGGAATTGTTGCATGGTTATAATATTTCCATCCTTCAATCTGCATCTCCATTACTCTCCTAGTAGTTCTCGCGCTTCCTCTTGTTTTTCTTCGTATTCTTCCTGGCTCACTCTCCCAGCTTTCAACAGATAATCCCCAAAATCATCGGTGATCTCCACCTCATCCATATCCGAGCCTTCTATTCCCTTATGCTTAAAAAACACCTGTTTCACAGTATCGACTACTATCTTCACATCACCCCAAAATGTGATTTTCCGAACATATTCCAAATCCGTTGCAAGCTTCCCATCCCACGAAATAGCATTTCTGCCTCTTGTCTGAGCAAGACCACTAAGACCCGGTCTGATATCGTGTCTTTTTCTCTGTTCAGGTGTCATAAACACCATATCCCTCACCAACTGAGGTCTTGGACCTATAATAGACATATCTCCTCTTAAAATATTAAAAGCTTCAGGAAGTTCATCAAGACTAGTACTTCTAAGCCATCTGCCAAACTTCGTGAGTCTAACCTTGTCCGGTAATAATTTCCCCTGTTCATCTTTCTCATCCGTCATAGTGCGAAACTTATAAAGTTTAAAAATTTGCTCCACACCATTTTTATCTTTTTTACCAGGCCTCGGCTGTGTAAATAATACAGGAGACCCCAATTTCACCTTCACCAGAATAGCAAGGATTATATAAAGCCAACAAAAGCAACTAACGGCAAGCAATGCACAAAAAATGTCCAAAATTCGTTTAAAATATTTAGCGTACATCTTTCATACTCCTACTCGAAACATCTATGTATAATCTCAATAATTCTCTCCTGCTGCTCCACCGTCATCTTATTATCACTAGGCAGACACAATCCCCTGCTGAAAATATCCATTCCAACGTCTTCCTGTCCCCCAGCAATATAAGCATTTGTCGCGGCTCTGCCGCTTCCGTCTCTGGTAATAAAACCATTCATCCGGTAAATCGGCTGCATATGCATTGGCTTCCAGATTGGACGTCCCTCTGCATTTACCGAAGCGATCGCCTCTAAGATCTCTGTTGGACAGGACTTTCCTGCTTCTGCCACATACAGCGCATCCTGTTCTCCGCGAACCTGTTTACACATTGCATCTGGATCTACGATCAGACAGCTCAGCCAGAAATTCGGCACAGATTTTTCCTCATCATACGGATTCATGGACACCGGAAGTTCTTTGAACCCTTCTTTATATCGTTCATAAATTGCTTTTTTCTGTGCAATGTGCTCTTCCAGATGTGGAAACTGTCCGCGTACCACTCCAGCAATGACATTAGACATCCGGTAATTGTACCCTACTTCCTCATGCTGATACCAAGCGGCATTTTCTCTTGCCTGTGTAGACCATTTCCGCACCTTATTAGCAGCCTCTTCACGGTCTGTCAACAGCATTCCGCCAGAAGATCCGGTGATGATTTTATTTCCGTTAAAACTGATGCAATTATATTTACCAAATGTTCCTGTCTGTCTTCCTTTGTAAGTTGCTCCCATAGACTCAGCCGCATCTTCCACGATAATTGCATCGTGTTTTTCACACACCTCCTGAATCTCATCCACCTTACCGGGTGTTCCATAGAGGTGTGCAACGACCACCAGTTTCACTTCTGGATAGATCTCAAATGCTTTCTCCAACGCAACTGGATCCATATTCCAGGTATCACGCTCCGTATCAATAAATACCGGAATACCGCCTTCATACACCACCGGATTGACCGTTGCGGCAAATGTCATATCGGAACAGAACACTCTTTTTCCTTCCAGCGCGCCATGTCCAACCTCTGGCTGGCCATACAGATCCATTCCTGCTAATTTAATCGCCATATGTAATGCAGCCGTTCCAGATGAAAGCGCTACGGCATGTTTGCAGCCAATCTTTTCGCTGGCACACTTCTCCACCTCGTTAATATTGGCTCCAACGGTAGACATCCAGTTTGTGTCATATGCCTCTTTCATGTACTGAAATTCTTCTCCATGCATAGTTGGAGAACTTAAATATACATGCTGTGCAAGTGGTTCTATTCCATTTTTCTTAAACATTTTATTGCCTCGTTTTCTTATTTTTTCTCAACCCGTTCATTCACCGTCTCCGGCTTCACATAAGTAGGAACAATGATCTTCACTGCATCCTTAATACTCTCTGAATCCCGGTTTGCGATCTCATAAAGTTCCTGTAATTGATGTTCAAATTTCTCCATATCAAAATCAATCGGTTTTCCAATATGGATTAATTTATTCGGCGTATCCTGAAGCCCCTCCTCATTCATCAGAAGCTCCTCATACAATTTTTCACCCGGTCTTAAACCAGTAAATTCAATCTTAATGTCCTCATCAACCTTGTAACCAGACAAACGAATCAGATTCTTCGCAAGATCCAGAATTTTCACCGGTTCGCCCATATCCAGAACAAAGATCTCTCCACCTTTGGCGTATGCCCCGGCCTGAAGTACCAGTGAAACTGCCTCTGGAATAGTCATAAAATAGCGTATAATGTCCGGATGCGTAACAGTTACTGGACCGCCCTGTTCAATCTGCTTTTTGAACAATGGGATCACAGAACCATTGCTTCCTAATACATTGCCAAAGCGAACTGCTACGAAATCTGTCTTAGATCTGGCGTTCATCATCTGGATCACCATCTCGCACATACGCTTGGACGCACCCATGATATTGGTCGGATTCACCGCTTTATCGGTAGAAATCAGCACAAAACGCTTAGTTCCATATTGGTCTGCAGCTTTTGCGGTCTTATAGGTTCCAAATACATTATTTTTAATGGCCTCGTTCGGACTATCCTCCATCAATGGCACATGCTTGTGGGCCGCTGCATGGTACACGATCTCTGGACGGTATTTTTCGAAAATAGTGTTGATCCGGTGAGTATTTCTTACAGACCCGATCAGCACCACCAGATTCAACTCCGGATATTTCTCCCGTAATTCCATTTGGATGTCATAGGCATTATTTTCGTAAATATCCAGAATGATCAGCTGTTTTGGCTGATGTCCAGCAATCTGACGGCAAAGTTCGCTTCCAATGGAACCGCCTCCACCAGTCACCATCACAACCTTACCGCTGACATAATCCATGATTTCATCTAGGTTGACCCGGATTGGATCACGGCCTAATAAGTCCTCGATTTCTACCCTACGCAGCTTTCCGACGCTCACTTCACCGTTTAACAGCTGGTAAATACCCGGCAGTGTCTTAATATCACAGCCAGTTTCCCGGCAGATTTCAATGATTTCTTTGCGATCTTTGGCTGACGCAGAAGGCATCGCTATGTAGATCTCATGGATCTTATATTTTTTGACCAGTTCTGGAATATCATTTCTGGAACCGGCAACTGGAACGCCATTTAAGATTTTACCGACTTTGTTTGGATCATCATCTACAAAACAAACCACAGTTCCATCCGTATACTGACTGGTGAGCATTTCCTTTAAAATAACAGTTCCGGACTGACCGGCTCCTACCACCATCACATGTTTTTCAGATTTTCGCAAAAAACGAGTGCCAGATAAAGCTGTCACGATCCGATAGGACAATCGGATCAGAACCTCCATCACAGCCAAGGACGCAAAGGAAATCAAGTAATAACTTCTCGGAACCTTATGCTCCAGAAACATCATTCCAACAATCTGAATCCCTGATGATACGGCGCAGGCCGCGGCAATATACAACGCCTCACGAGCGCCTGCCGCGCTCCACATCGTTGCGTATAATTTAAATAGTAAAAATACAAGAAGTGTTCCGATCACATACAATGGCAGGTAATGCTCTGCCGCCTGTGTATATTCCGCCGGAATACTCTTCACATTCATGTCAAACCTGATAAAAAGTCCAAAAAAAGATGCCAGGCAGACAGCACAAACATCTATTGCCATCAGCACAAGCATCCGAACTCGTTTACTTTTCGGGAGATACTTCTCCATAACATCCTTATTCATCTTTTCATAAATCCTCTTTCAATTTTATCCCCAACGCCACTGTCTTCTCCACTCCTCCCATTGGAATACCCATGATCAGATAGCGTTTCTTAAAACAACATTTCCGCACGCGGTTCGCATATTTACCCACGGGGCCATGGATCTTTTTCATCTGGCCCTGATCATCAGTCTCCACATAGGAAAGCCGCACAACATGCTCCAGATCGAAAATGTCATAAAAAAAAGTTTCCTCCTCTTTTTTAATAGGAAGAAACTCATATCGGTCGGCTGCTACCAGCTTTGACATAGCAGGAACTTTTTTTAGTTGAAAAAAAAGTTCCTCTGGATTCTGTGTCACCACAAATACATATCCAGGGAACAATCGTTCCACATGAACTACGCTCTGCTGCTGTTTCCGCCAGACCCTCTCATAATACGCCACAAAACAGTCCTCATATAACTCCGGAGCCACCAGTTCCTGAATCATCTGAACCAGCTTTTCCTCCTGTCCAGTGGTTGTCTGTAGTACATACCACATAGCAAATCTCCCATAAGGGTAAGCTACGCCATCTCTACGGTCATTCACAAAAAAATAACGGCCCCAGAGTGGCATCACGCAGCTAAAAATAGCACGCAGCCATATAACCCCTTCCTCGCTCATGCAGCCTTCAAACTCTCATGCACAAGTCCGGTTCTTTTCATTTATTTTATCCATTATAACATCTTACCGATTTCTTGACAAGTCTCATAACACTCTCAAAATCCGCGTATACAGTATAACACACTTTTTTGCTTTGAACAGAGGGAATTTTTGAAAATCCCTATACATTCTTCTTAAAACTTGTTAAAATAAGCATAACTATGATCAAGAAAGGATTACATTATGAATCGTAAATTCTCATGGACTGCGTCAGTCACCGCACTTTATGTGATTCTGATACTTGCTGTCCATCCCATTATTTATCAGGATTACTATTTTAATATTTTAAATGTAAAATATCTCTTTTACTGTGCATGTACCATCGGTATGCTGATTCTGCTTGGTGGATATTTCATTTTTACTGGAGCATTTAAGCGAATCAAATTAAAACTAATTCCGACAGACTATGCTTTTCTTGCTTTTATAGTCATTGCGACCTTATCTGCAGCATTTTCAGATTTTAAATACGAGGCCTTCTGGGGAAATGAGGGACGTTTTTCCGGTGCATTTCTTCTGATTCTCTATGCAGCATCCTATTTTTGTGTATCAAGACTTTTGAAATTTAAATCCTGGTTTATTGATATTGCCTTGCTATCCTGTATGGCCGTTTGCATATTCGGCTTTACCGATTATCTTGGCATGGATCTTCTGCATTTTAAAGTCCGGCTAAAAGCAGAACATATAGGTATGTTCACTTCTTTTATCGGCAATATTAATATGTATACTGGACTTCTCTCTGTTTATTTAGGCGCTGCATGCCTGTTATGGGTTTCCTGCCCGAATAAGCTCCGAAGCATCTGGTATTATGTAAATGTATGGGTGATTTTCATTGCCCTAATCACAGGAAGAAGCGATAACGCATACCTGTCTCTGGCAGCTGCATTTACTTTTATCCCAATTTACGCCTTCCGTACCAGACAGGGTATCCGACGATATGTCGTTTTGCTGGCTACTTTCCTTACTTCCTTGAAAGTAATTGAATGGATTGCCACCACCTATGCAGATCGTGTATATCAGATCGACAGTCTTTATAATTCCTTAGTTTCCTTTAGTAAATTAGTTCTGCTTATTAAAGTGCTTTGGATTATCGCAATCATTTTATATCTGATCGATTTTATTTCCAAAAAAGCGGACGCCACTGTCAGCCCATGGTTTTCACGGATATGGATCGGATTGATTGTCATCGGCTTTGCTGCTTTTCTTTATGTCCTCTACGATGTCAATATCGCCGGAAACGCTGATAAATACGGTTCTGCAAAAAGTTTTCTTCTTTTCAATGACAATTGGGGAACACACCGTGGGGTTATCTGGCGATTGGCCATAGAAGATTATCAGGACTTTACACCGATCCACAAACTGTTTGGATACGGGCCTGACACCTTCGGTCTTGTCACTTATTATCACAACATGGATATTATGACCAATGTATACCATCAGATTTTCGACAGCGCCCACAATGAATACCTGCAGTTTTTTGTCACTGTTGGTCCTATCGGTCTGTTGTCTTACCTGGCAATATTTGTAACAGCATTTATCCGGATCATCAAAAAAGGTTGTCAGAATCCTTATGTCATTGCGGCCATGTTCGGAGTTCTCTGTTATTCTGCTCAGGCAACTGTTAATATCGGAACACCGATTACCATTCCTATTATGTTTCTTTTCCTATCTATGGCTCTGGCCGGATGTAGAGAAGCATAAAAGCAAGTCCCATCTCATATTTGAACTATGCGATGGGACTTGCTATTTTTTACTTTATTCACTTATTTCCATTGAAACCTTACACTTTTTCTTATTGCATGCAATTCCATAGCTCATCACTTTATGAATATCCTCATCCAAAAGCACTTTCTCATAATGCTTTTCATGAATCTGCAGCAATGCTTTCCGGCTCATTTCCTCTTCTTTTCCGTTTTCAGCATACTTCACCTCAATTATGATTCCCACATCCTCATCATCAATCCGAACCATAATATCACTGAATCCATCACCACTTTCTCTATTAGATGTCACATACCAACCACCTTTATAGCTTAGAATTCCAAGCAAAATACCATGATAAAAATTTTCTTTCACCGGTTTCCTGACAAATGTATCCCGCACGCTAATGGTTTTCGTCAAATATTCCGTAAATAATTGTTCGATACGGTCTGCATTTCCATCCACCAACGCTTGACAAAACGTCTCTACCATTGCTCCATCTTTTGCTACATCTTCCTTAAACAACTGAAGGATATGATCCGTCATGATATTTCGAATCTCCTGATTAGGGATTGCCAGATTATAACGTTTCCCATTCGAATCCCCTTTTTGAGTCAAATAACCCGTCATAAATAAGGTGCTCCACAGGTTATCTATCGAAGAATACAGTTCCTTATATGTCAATTCCTGATTGATTTCCTTCTGAACCGTTTCTCCATTGATCAAGCGTTCCAGCTCAATCCTGGTCACTTTCCGTTGACCACCCATTCCATCAATAAAATGGCTGATTATATCATTACTACTGGTATTCGCCCAATAATTTTGTGGCTCTAATTTCGGATCATACTGCCGATCACTACAATAGTTGATCACATCCCACGGGCAATACACATCTACATCCCCAAAACGATAGCCATCATACCAGGCTTTTACGATTTCATAATCTTCTTCCAACCCATAGTATGTTAACATTTTTTGTACTTCTTCATCGGTAAACCCAAACGATTCATCAAATGCTCGCATTGTAATTGGATAAACCTTAAAATTAGTGAACCTCACATGGCTAAAGCCACGTGCTTCTCAGCCGTTTTAAACGGCAAGACTAAATATCGGCGGATACGCCAG